>Ga0070682_100000114_pt1 | contig 71510 bp, 56 predicted proteins | sample KBSC63LmetaG_FD_64668 | JGI IMG/M metagenome (GOLD analysis project Ga0070682, IMG submission 64668) | Corn rhizosphere microbial communities from Kellogg Biological Station, Michigan, USA - KBS C6-3L metaG | ecosystem: Host-associated > Plants > Roots > Rhizosphere | place: USA: Michigan...
GGCTCACTCAAACTGCGGGTCGACCAGAGTTACCCGGTCGCTACCGCTCCCGGTTCTGACTTTGGCATGCTGAACTGTACACGCGTGGGTCGAGTAATTCAGAACCGGGAGCGGTAGCGACCGGGTGGCGTCGCCCAGACTCAACCGTGAGTGGTGCTCATAATTAATTCGGCTCACACGAACTCGAGAGCCGACCAGAGTCACCCGGTCGCTACCGCTCCCGGTTCTGACTTTGTGTTTCGTTACGCCGCGGAAAGCAAAAGGCGTAATTGGGTACGGCAAATGGGCGCGCGCTGTTCCTCTTGAGCGGTGCCCCTGACCCTTTCGGAAACACGACCGCTTGCCCGCGGTCCGTTGCGGGTGTAACCTTCAACTCATCACAACCGATCTACCCTAAGACTCTCCCACACATTACGTCCAAATTTGACCTGCTCAGGGGGTAAGGAAAAGACATGAAAAAACTGCTACTACTTTTAGTGATTCTGTTGGCCTCGGTTTCCATCGCGGCTGCGGACACAATCTATCTTCGGGGCGGCGCCACCTTGCGCGGTAACGTGCTGGGCTTTATCAATGGCCGGTTTGCGATCCAGTTGACCAGCAACGCAACGATACCGATTAGTCCGGCCAACAACCGGAGCACCGCAACTACCGAGTCAACTCGCACGGTTACTGCCGGCGAAGTCATTTTCCTGCGACCGCGCGATATCGACCGCGTCGAGATTGAGGGCCGCTCACTCGACGAGGCGCGCTATCAAACGCGTACCATCGACGTCGGTCTTGATTCCAACTGGGTTGACAGCGGTGTGGATCTTCGTCGCGGCGAACGAGTGCGAGTCGATGCAACCGGAACGATTTATGCCGGACGCACCCGCATCACTCCTGCGGGTCTAACCACCACAGATCCTAATGCGCCTCTGCCGCGCGCTGCCGAAGGCGAATTGATTGCCGTAATCGGCAACGACTACAACGCGCCAATACTCGAGATTGGTGCGAGTCGGGAGTTGGTAGCAGATCGTGATGGGCGCATTTATTTCACGGCCAATCGCGCCAACTACAACGACGCGCGCGGCGTGTTCCGCGTTCAGGTCAAAAAGGAAATCGATCTGGCCGCCATGGCGCGAAGTGCCGACGACAACAATCGAAACGACACCTACGATCCCTTTTATTCGGGCGACAACGGTTCGGTGGCTGCCCCGATACGTTCCCGCGACCGCGGTGGCTACAACAATCCGAACACGGGCCGCGGCAATCGCACCACTGAGAAAACTATAGATGTTCCCGGCAACCAACAGCGCGGTGTAGATACCGGCATCGACCTTCGCAGCGGGGATCAGGTGGTCGTATCAGCCACCGGCAGCGTCACGGCGGGCCGTCGCGCCGGCGTGGTTTCACCAGACGGTGGACGGCCGGGAGCGGCTGGTGTTTTTGGCGCTTCGACGTATCCGGTCCCGAATGTCGGAGTCGGTGCTTTGATTGGTTACATTCTTTCGAGCAATGGCCAGGCGTCGCAAGCATTCTTTATTGGGAGTCAGGCGACGTTTACGACACCAGTCGACGGGCGTTTGTATCTGGCGGTCAACGACGACAATTACACTGACAACAGCGGCAGCTTCAGCGTTCGCCTCGTCTATCCGTCGTTCCGTTAAGTTTGAGTAGCATTAACAATGTCCGACAAACTTCAGTTTGTCGCCGCAACACGACAAGCTAAAGCTTGTCGGACCCAAGCCGCCGGCCCTGTCCGGCGGTTTTTGGTGACGGGCAGGGTGGGGCGTGCTAAGATTCCGCCGTCATGCACGCTGACGTTGTCATTATTCGTCTAATTTTTACTGCAATTCTGGTCGCTTCTGGTTACGTTTTAAAACCTGTAAGTGGCGATCCGTGGATTTCTGCGGGCGTAGGCGCAGTCATCGCGGTCTGCATTATCTTCTTTGAACGCCGGATTCGACGCGCCTCACTGAAAACTCTGATTGGCGCCGCGGTAGGATCAATTCTCGGAATCATCGGTGCGTTCCTAATCGGGTCTCTCATCAGCCGTCAGGAATCGCCGGCGGTGGCTGCCGAAGTAAAAACCTTTCTTACGCTCGCGTTAACATTTTTCATGGCCTATGTGGGGCTGATGGTCGGAGCGGCCAAGGGCGACTATCTCGAGCTCTCGGCCCTCGGTGGAATACTCACTGATAAAGCATCACGGCGGGATCTGAAGATTCTTGATACCTCTGTGATTATCGATGGTCGGATCGCTGATGTGGCGGAGACTGGTTTCCTGACCGGATCTCTAATAATTCCGCAATTCATTCTGCGCGAGCTACAGCAGGTGGCAGACTCACCTGATTCGTCCAAGCGCCAGCGCGGTCGTCGCGGCCTCGATATGCTGAACCGGCTGCAGAACAATAGTTCGCTGGACATCCAGATCGTAGAAACCGACTTTCCTTCCGTGCGTGAGGTTGACCTGAAACTGATCGAGCTCGGCAAACAGCTCGACGCCGTCATCGTCACCAACGACTTCAATCTCAACAAAGTTTCCCAACTCCGCGGTGTCAGCGTCCTCAATATTAACGAGCTGGCCAATGCCTTGAAGCCCGTCGTGCTGCCCGGCGAAGCGATGCGCGTATTCATTCTCAAAGAAGGGAAGGAATACAATCAGGGGGTTGCCTATCTCGACGACGGCACCATGGTCGTTGTCGACAACGCTCGGCGCCTCATCGGCAAGAATGCCGACATCGCCGTCACCAGCGTGCTGCAAACAACAGCCGGGAAAATGATTTTCGGACGACTCTGGGAAGAGCAGGAAAACGGTGCCAGCACCGGCGAACATCGCGTCAACGGATCGGCACGGCGCCCCACGCGCGATTCGAGGTCCGGACCGTTGCCCGTTCGAATTACGGATACCGAGCCAATTACGGAATCTTAAGCGACCGCTGACAGGCGACCGCGACTGACGAAGCGACACGATTTTCCTGGTCAACGGTCGCTTCTTTTTTTTTCCCCACTATGAATGTCGCGATCATTGCCGCAGCCGGATTAGGCACGCGGATGTCGGGCGATCGGCCCAAACAGTTCCTTGAGTTGGCGGGCATTCCGGTTATTTTTCACACCCTCAAGGCTTTCCAACAGTGTGAAGTCGTTGACGAGGTTGTTGCCGTTCTTGCCGATGCTGAGATTCAGCATTTCCTCGCACGAGCCGAAGAATACGATTTACGAAAAGTTGTAGCAGCTGTGCCCGGGGGTCGCACGAGGGCTGAATCTGTGCTGAACGGGTTGCGTTCTATTTCGGAGGAACGGGCTGACATTGTTGCAGTCCACGATGGTGTGCGTCCCTTCGTGACGCCTGACGAAATAGCCCGAACGATTGACGCGGCGCGAACGAGCGGCGCAGCCGTGCTCGTTTCGACTCCGGTCGACACGATGAAGGAAGTTGAAAATGGGTTTATTAAGAGAACTTTAGACCGCTCAACCTTGCGGAATGCGCTGACACCGCAATGCTTTCAATATAAACTACTACGACGCGCTTATGACCAGGTTGATGTTATGGATCCGCGGCTGACCGATGAGGCCTCGCTCGTGGAGCGGACGGGAGCGCACATTGCTACGGTGGAGGGAAGCGCGCGCAATATCAAGATTACGAAGCCGGAAGATCTCCTAATTGCGGAGCAGTTACTTAAGATGGCGCAAGGTTAGTTTTGGTCTTGGGACGTAGGAGTTAGGTCGTGGTCGTTGGTCGTTGGTCGTTGGACTTGGGACGTAGGACTTAGGTCGTTGGTCGTTGGACTTGGGTCTTTGGATTTGAGATTTCAAATTTCAGATCTCAGATTGGTAAAGTTCGAAAACCAAAGTCCAAACTCCAAAGTCCAAAGACCCAAGCACAAAGACAAAGCACAAAGCACAAAGCACAAAGTTCAAAGCACAAAGCACAAAGTTCAAAGCACAAAACTCAAACCACAAAGTCCAAACATCACGTTATCAAATGTTTCGTATCGGCACCGGCAGCGACACGCACAAACTAGTTGAAGGCCGCCCGCTGATGCTCGGCGGCGTGCACGTCGCTGCCGAAGTGGGTGGTGAGGGGCACTCTGACGCCGATGCTTTATTGCATGCGATCAGCGACGCGATTCTCGGCGCGATGTGCGAAGGCGATATCGGTATGCACTTTCCCAACAGCGATCCGCAGTGGAAAGACGCCGCCAGCCTGCAACTTCTATCCCGGGTGGTTTGGCTCGCGCATGAACGCGGTCTGCGCGTCGTCAATTTGGACGCGACAATTCTGCTCGAACGCCCGCAGTTAAGACCTTACCTTTTTGCAATGCGTGAAAAGATTGCCGAAGTCCTGGGAGTTGAGCAGTCCTGCATTAGCGTCAAAGCGAAAACCGGCGAAGGCCTCGATTCGGTCGGTCAGGGCCTGGCTGTCTCAGCGCAGGCTGTGGTGTTGCTTGAGTCGTAAAAAAACCTCAAACGTAAGGTGAAAATATTGAGACCTCAGGACGTAATTCGAAAAAAGCGTGACGGCCAGGAACTTTCGCGGGAAGACATCAACTTCTTCATTGAAGGGGTGACGAAAGGAACAGTCGCTGATTACCAAATCAGCGCGCTGCTGATGGCCATTTACCTCAACGGCATGAACGATGCCGAACAGGAAACCCTCACCGAGGCGATGCTTCACTCGGGTCATACCCTGGACTTTTCTCATATTAAGAAACCCAAAGCAGACAAACATTCTACCGGCGGCGTCGGAGATAAAACGTCGCTGCTGATCGCGCCAATGGTGGCAGCTTGCGGCGTTTGTGTGCCCATGATTTCCGGTCGCGGTCTGGGTCACACCGGCGGCACCCTCGATAAGCTGGAGTCCATTCCCGGTTATCGCGTCAATCTTAGCGCCGACGAGTTTGAGCACGTGCTGAAGACTGTCGGTTATGCGATGTCTGGTCAAACCGCTGAATTAGCGCCGGCGGACAAAAAAATGTACGCGTTGCGAGACGCGACGGCGACTGTTGAAGCGATACCGTTGATCGTCGCTTCGATCATCTCGAAAAAAGGCGCCGCCGGTCTGGAGGCGATGGTCATCGACGTCAAGGTGGGTTCGGGGGCGTTCATGCGGGAATTGAGTCGGGCGAAGGCCCTGGCAAAAGCGTTGGTTAAAACGGGCAACGCCTGTGGCATTCGTACTCGGGCGCTGCTAACCGACATGAATCAACCGCTGGGCCAGGCGGTGGGTAACTCGATTGAAGTTAAAGAATGCATCGAGTTGCTGCGAGGCGAGGCGCCCGCAGGCGCAAAACCCGTGCTTGATCTCTCGATCGAGCTTTCAGCGCACATGTTAGTGCTGTCGCACGTCGACGATTCTCTTGAAGCCGCACGCAGCCGCTTACTCGAAATTGTGAGCTCAGGTGAAGCCTTGAACTGTTTTCGTGAAAACGTTGCGGCGCAAGGCGGCGACCCCCGCGTTTGCGACGATCCAACTGCGTTTCTTCCTTTGGACAGTGAATCCTTTAGGGTAGAATCGCCGCGACCTGGTTTCGTTACCCAAATTAATACCGCAGAAATTGGACATGCGATTGCCGCTATCGGCGGTGGGCGTGTGCGTATTGAAGACTCGATCGACCCCGCGGTTGGGTTCATGGCTAAAGCACGCCTCGGAGATCGCGTCGACGCCGAAGGTGAACTCGGAGTGGTTTACTGCGGCGACGAAGCGAAGGCTCGCGCAGCAGTCCAACGCATTCAGGCAGCTTATGAAGTTGCCCCTGAACCACCTTCGGAATTACCGTCTTTGTTGAAGGAAGTAATAAACGAATGAAGTTCGTAATTTGTGGCTCGCTGATTTTTGTTTGTGTACTGCTCGCCGTCTTCAATTCGGCTTGCAATACGAGTAGCTATGGCGCTGCGGACGACAAAAACAAGATTCGCGTCGGCATAGTTTTCGACATTGGCGGGAAGGATGATCGTTCCTTCAATGCCGCTGCCTGGGCCGGTGCGAATTGTGCGGCGAGTGGCAAATGGCCGGACGGTAAGAATTGCGAAAAGGCGCCGCTGAACATCGTACTGCGCGACATTGAGCCTGGAAATCCTACTTCGATCGAACCCGCCATGCGCGCCTTTGCCGAGCGCAACTACGATTTGATTATAGGCATCGGTTTTGCCCAAACGCCGATCATCGAGCTGGTGGCGAAGGATTACCCCAACATTCGTTTCGCCATTGTTGACGGTGTTAGCGATCTGCCGAATGTTGCCTCGTTAGTTTTCAAGGAACATGAGGGTTCTTACCTCGTAGGTATGCTCGCTGCCAAAACCAGCAAGACGGGCACGATCGGATTCCTCGGCGGTATGGATATCGGTTTGATTCACCGCTTTAAGGGCGGTTATGAAGAAGGTGCGAAGGCCGTCAATCCGAACATTCGCGTGATTCCAAACTACGTCGGCGTTACTGATGCGGCCTGGAACAATCCCGGTAAAGGAAAAGAAATCGCGTTGGCGCAGATCAGTAAAGGCGCCGACGTCATTTTCACTGCTGCCGGAAATTCCGGTCTCGGCGCCTTCGATGCGGTAGAGCAGGCCGGGAAGCAGGACGGGCGCGCGACCCACTTCGTTATTGGCGTCGACGCCAACCAGAACATGGTGAAGCCGGGATTCGTGTTGACCAGTATGGTGAAGCGAGTAGACAACGCGGTCTACGCGATCATTCAGGACGTGGTGAACGGTCAATTCAAAACCGGCTTTCACGTTTACGGTCTGAATGAAGATGGCGTCGGCTATGCGATGGATGAAAACAATAAGCCACTGATTACGCCTGAGATGATCCAGCAGGTTGAAGAGGCGAAGAAGAAAATTATTAGCGGTGAAATTAGGGTTCCGGACCTAATGGCCAAGTAGTTATGGGATGTTCTTTGTTCTTTGAGCTTTGTGCTTAGCTTTCCGCTTGCAGACTTGAATCACTTCCGCTTGAGGATTCTCAGTGGCGAGAACTAATTTCGAGAAGTTGCAGGTGTACAAATTATCAGAGGAGCTATCCGACCGAATCTGGCACGTCGTGATGGGATGGCATCAGGTAGCCAAAGATACGGTTGGCAAACAAATTATTCGATCGGCTGATAGCATCGGCGCGAACCTTGCTGAAGGAACAGGAAGAGGTAGTTTTCAGGATAATCGCAGGTTCATACGTATGGCTCGAGGTTCTCTCTACGAGACCCAGCACTGGCTTCGTCGTGCCTACAAGCGAAACTTATTGACGAATCAAGAGATCGACAGATTAAAGCCTATCATTGGCGAGCTGTCCCCAAAGTTGAATGCATATTTCCGTTTCGTAAATCAAGCGGCTTCAAATAAAGCGAAGCAAAGCACAAAGTACAAAGCCCAAAGTTCAGAAACATAGTTTCTGACTTATATGATTGAATTACGCAACATAACAAAACGCTTCGGCAACGTGCTGGCAAACGAGAGCGTCAGTCTGGTCGTGAAGCCCGGGACGATCCACGCTATCGTTGGCGAAAACGGCGCCGGGAAATCCACCGCGATGCGCATCGCCTACGGCTTTTATAAGGCCGACTCCGGCGAAATTATTGTCGACGGACAGCCGCGTGATATAGCGTCGCCACACGACGCCATCGCGCTCGGCATCGGCATGGTGCACCAGCACTTTATGCTCGTTGACACCATGACCGTGGCTGAGAACATCATTCTCGGCGCCGAACCAGGAAGTGGAGTCGCGCTCGATCTTGCGACCGCGAACGTTGAGATTCGAAAGCTGTCCGAAGAGTTTAAGCTTGCCGTAAATCCCAACGCCGTTATCGAAAACCTCTCCGTGGGCCAGCAGCAGCGTGTCGAGCTGCTCAAAGCGCTTTATCGCCACGCGAAGCTGTTAATTTTAGACGAGCCGACCGCAGTCTTGACGCCGCAGGAAGTGGAGGAATTCTTCGCAATCCTGCGTCGCATGCGCGAGCAGGGCAAAACCGTTGTCATCATCACTCACAAGCTAGCGGAAGTGCTCGCGATCTCGGATGAAGTTACCGTGATGCGCGACGGCAAGGTTGTCGGTCGGGTGCAAACCAGCGAAACGAATGCAGCCGATCTGGCCCGCATGATGGTCGGTCGTGAAGTATTGTTGAGAGTCGAAAAGCCCGACGCGAATCCTGGTAAGGCAGAGTTGTCGGTGCGCAACCTTTCGATCACCGCGAAAGGATCAAGACGGGTAGACAACATTTCGTTTGAGGTGCGCAGCGGGGAAATTCTGGGCATTGCCGGGGTAGAAGGAAACGGTCAAACGGAATTGATCGAAGCGCTTGCTGGTCTGGTTAGTCCTTCGCAACTGTCCGGCACAATCTCATTTGAGAATCGAGATATCACCAGCCAGGGCGCGCGCCTGCGACGTGAGCTGGGAATCGCCCATATACCGGAAGACAGGCATCGCCGCGGCCTGCTGCTGGAATTCGACCTCGCGGAAAATTCGATACTCGGCGTTCACTATCGAGAACCGCTGGTAGGTTTCGCCGGCGTAATGTTGAACAACGCCGCCGTGCAGAAACGCGCCCACGACATTATCGAGGGCTTTGACGTGCGGCCTGCGGACGCCACTCTGCCGGCGCGCGCGCTGTCCGGCGGTAATCAACAAAAACTGATCATCGGCAGGGAATTCAAAGTTGAGCCAAAGCTGCTGCTCGTGTCGCAGCCGACGCGCGGCGTGGATATCGGAGCCATTGAATTCATCCATCGCAAGCTGGTGGGCCTGCGTGACGCAGGCTGCGCGATTCTGCTGGTTTCCGCCGAGCTTGAAGAAGTGACTTCGCTGTCAGATCGTCTGCTGATCATTCATGACGGCCGCATTGTTGGCGAGGTTGATCCGAAAGTAGCAACGATCGAAGAGATTGGATTGTTGATGACCAGGGGGCACTGACGATTGCGGATTTCGGAATGCGGATTTGCGATTAGATTTTAGTTTTGTACTTTGAGCTTTGTGCTTTGTACTTTGAGCTTTGTGCTTTGATCTTTGTGCTTTGATCTTTGCGGTCTCCGGTCTAGCTGTGTTGGTGTCGTTCGCTGAGCGGCGAATGCCAAGCACTAAGTACCAAGTACCAAGTACAAAGCTCGAAGTACAAAGCACCAAGTACAAAGGACGAAGTACAAAGCACCAAGCACAAAGCACAAAGTCCAAAGCACTCAGACAAGTACAAAGTTCAAAAAAAGAAATTTGAGATTGAAGATTAAGATCTGAAATCAAATGAACCTTCTACGCGAACTTCTGTTTCCGTTGATTGCAGTAGTCGCCGCTTTTATCGTCGGTGGGATCCTGATCTTACTGATTGGCGACAACCCTCTGCAGACTTATGCGCTGCTGTTTGGCAGCGCTTTGTCGTGGCCGGTCGGCATTAGCTACACGCTCTTCTATGCAACGCCACTCATTTTCACCGGTCTCGCGGTAATGGTGGCGTTTCGTTGCGGACTGCTAAACATCGGCGCCGAGGGCCAGTTGTACGTGGCCGCGTTTGCCACTGCCTGGGTCGGGATCACCTTCGCGAATATGTCGGCCTGGCTGCTCGTTCCGCTGTGCTTCATCGCCGCAATCCTCGGCGGCGGAATCTGGGGCGCAATCCCCGGCATCTTGAAAGCGCGTTTTGGTTCGCATGAAGTTATCAACACGATCATGTTGAACTTTCTCGCGGTTGCCCTGGTCAGTTATTTCATTCAGTACCACTACAAGGCGCCCGGTGATCCGATCATGCAGAGCGTGCCCGTTGGTTGGGGAGCGCACGTCGCGCGGCTGGGTAAATTCATTCCCGGCATCCCGCAATTCATTCCCTTGAATCTTTCGTTCATTCTCGCTCTGGTTTGTTGTGGCCTGGTTTATCTGTTTTTGTGGCGCACAAAATGGGGCTACGAACTGCGCTCCACCGGCAGCAACCCGACGGCCGCGGAGTATGGCGGCATCTCGGTTCGCAAGCAGATCATTATCGCGATGACGATTTCCGGCTCGCTGGCCGGACTGGTAGCGATCAATGAAGTGATGGGTCATCGCTACCGCTACTACGATGGCTTTTCCGATAACTACGGCTATACCGGAATTGCCGTGGCACTGCTCGGCCGCAATCATCCGGTGGGCGTGATCATTTCTGCGCTGCTGTTTGCGATATTGCAACGCGGCGGTATTCCAGTCGATGCTTTTACGCAACACGTCACCAAGGATATCGTCCAGGTTTTGCAGGGAACGATTATTTTGTTCGTTGCAGCTGAGGCAGTTTTCCGCGGTCCGTTTTCGAAATGGGGGCTGCTGAAGCGCTCGAAAGTTTAACTTCGAAAAGCAGAGGCTAATGTAATGACAGAGATTTTTAATATCGCGCTGATCTCGTCAACGATAAGGCTGGCCACTCCTCTGATTCTGGCAGCGCTTGGCGGTCTGTTTTCTGAGCGTTCGGGTGTAATCAATATCGCCCTGGAAGGGATGATGCTGGCTGGGGCGTTCACGGCAGCGGCTGTGACCTATGCAGCCGGGAATCCGTACGTCGGCCTCCTCGCGGGAGTTGCGGCCGGCACTTTGATCGGAGCCATTCATGCTCTCGCCTGCATACGTTACCAGGCCGATCAGGTTGTTACTGGAACGGCGATCAATATTCTGATGATTGGCATGCCCGCATTTTTGAGCGGCGCGTTTTTCCTGTCGTCAGGTTCCACTCCGCAAATACCCAAAGAGAATCTGATACCGTGGATACCAATTGTGATTGCGTTCCTGTTGGTGCCGGCCACCTGGTACGTGCTTTACAACACACCGTTTGGATTGCGCTTGCGCTCGGTCGGCGAAAACCCTGAAGCCGCGGATGCGGCGGGGGTGAAAGTCGCGCGTATGCGATACGCGGGAGTGTTGCTGTCAGGCGCACTCGCGGGAATCGGCGGCGCCTATCTCTCCATTGGACAGTCGTCTCTTTTTACACGAAACATGACTTCAGGTCGCGGCTTCATTGCGCTTGCCGCTTTGATTTTTGGGAAATGGCGGCCGGTTCAAACCATGTTGGCGTGTCTGCTGTTTGGACTGACTGAAGCAATTTCCATCCAGATGCAAGGCGTGGTGAAACTACCGTCGGGCGACGACATTCCAGTTCAATTTATTCAAATGGTCCCCTACATACTGACGATCGTTGTGCTTGCCGGGTTCATCGGCTCGTCACGTCCACCGCGTGCATTGGGCATCCCTTATAACAAGGAACGGTGAGGCGAATGCGGAATGCGGAATGATGAATGCGGAATACGGAACCCCGAAAGTTGACGCCGTTTCGTAAGGCTAACTGCGGACTACTGACTGCTGACTACTGACTACTGACTACTGACTACTGACTACTGACTACTGACTACGACGTACTGCCGAATGACCGCCCAATCCAGTTCCACATCTCTTTACGATCGCGCGGCGCACGCTGCGCGTGTAATTCGCGGGCGCACCGGAGTCGATGCAAAAATTGCGATTGTGCTCGGCAGTGGCCTGGGTGACTTCGCTGACGAGTTTGAAGACGCTGTCGCACTCCCGTACCAGGAGATTCCAGGTTTTGTGACCTCAACCGCTCAGGGCCATGCCGGTCGTTTAGTTAGCGGTAAGGTCGAAGGCGTGCCGGTGCTGGCCATGCAGGGTCGCGTCCACTATTACGAAGGCTATTCCCTGGAGGAAGTCACGTTTCCCATCAGAACCTTCGGCCTGCTTGGCATCAAGACGCTAATCCTGACGAACGCGGCCGGCGGCATTGACGTGCAACTGAGTCAGGGTGCGCTGATGGTTATCAGCGATCATCTGAATCTGATGTCCGTGAATCCATTACGCGGATCCAACGACGAGCGCTTCGGTCCACGCTTTCCGGATATGTCGGCTGTATGGTCACGGGAGTTGCAGGAGCTAGCGACGGAAGAAGCGCGTTCGCTCGGCATCACTACCCGCCGCGGCATTTACGCAGCGCTGGCTGGCCCGAGTTACGAAACCCCCGCTGAGATTCACATGCTGCGCGCGTTTGGCGCCGATGCTGTGGGCATGAGTACGGTGCCGGAAGCCATAGTCGCGCGCCATATGGGCTTGAGGGTTTTGGGTCTGTCATGTATCACCAACATGGCCGCGGGAATCAGCGAAGCCCCGATCAACCACGAAGAAGTGATCGAGACGGGGCAACGAGTGAAGCAAACGTTCACGCAACTGCTGCGTCGCGTAATTGCGAAGTGCTGAACGTCCCTCATTTGAACTCCTCTATCTAGCCTCCGGGTTCTCTGTGCCTCTGTGGTGGATATAGATTCCAACTTCAACACAAAGGCACAGAGGTCCACAGAGATGGCACAGAGAAGGACTGGAAATTAGCACTACCTGCTCGTAGGGGCCGATTGCCGTCGAAGGGCTTTGTAGTTTAGTGTTGAGTCAACTGTGAGTTTAATCATCGGCATTTCGGGCGGCACCGGTTCGGGCAAAACGACGGTTGCAAATCGCATTCTGGAATCGGTCAGCGCCAGCGAGATCGTTTTCATTCAGCAGGATTCGTATTACCTCAACCTCAAAGACTTGCCCCTCGATGGGCGACAACTCGCCAACTTCGATCATCCCGATGCCCTCGACAACGATCTCCTTGTAAATCACATTCGGCGGTTGAAAGCAGGCGAGCCAATCGACCTGCCGCTTTACGATTTCAAGACCCACACTCGTCGCGCCGAAACACGCGCGGTGGAGCCGAAGCCAATCGTAATCGTGGAGGGCATTCTGATTTTTGTCGACCCCAGACTGCTGGAGCAGTTAGACATCAAAGTCTTCGTGGATACGCCTGATGACATTCGTTTCATCCGGCGTTTGCGCCGCGACATAGACGAGCGAGGCCGCACAGTGGAATCGGTTATCGATCAATACCTCGCGACCGTGCGGCCAATGCACATGCAATTCATCGAACCATCAAAGCGAAACGCTGACGTCATAATTCCGGAAGGCGGACATAACCTGGTGAGCATTGATCTGATTAGTGGAAAAATTCGTGAGCGGTTAGCAAGCGCATTAATCTCGGCGGGAGGCCAATCTTGAGCAAAGCAGATAAACAAGCTGTAATCGTTGCAGCACTGGAAGCGTGTGACCGATCAGTTGCACCTTTCTCAAACTTCCTCGTTGGCGCTGCCATTCAAACGCATGCGGGTAAGATCTTTACTGGCTGCAACATTGAGAGCGCGAGCTACGGTCTAACGGTATGCGCTGAACGAGTCGCTATCTGGAAGGCAGTGTCGGAAGGCGAGCGGAACTTTACGCACTTAGTGATCTCTGCCGATACGGAATCCCTGACACCCCCATGTGGTACCTGCAGGCAAATCATTTGGGAATTTGCCAAGGATGCAGAAATTACGTTGGTGAACCGGCGCGGTAGTGAAGAGGTGGTTCAGATTAGAGAGCTGCTGCCCCTCGCTTTTGACGCTCGGTTTCTTAAGGAAGCTAGGCGTTCCGGTACTTGAACGCTAAATAACACCAAACCAAGTTGGCCGTAACCAGCATAATGCCACCTGAAAGGCTAAAGTAGAGGCCATTCATGGGGTAAAACCCACAGTTCCAAAGACCCCAAATAAGAAAGAAAAATCTTGACGGTAAGTAAACACCCCGAATGTGTTTGTCCCGGTTGAGTTGCAGACAGTCTTGCGATAGAAATAATGCACCTCCGGCTTCAAAAACGCCGTTCATAAAATCACCGGTACCGCAGTGTGGTGTGTACATTGGGGAACTCCATTCTTGAGAGAGAAGAATGCCGGAGCATGCTCAGCGTGAAGAACATGCAGAGATTTCCTGAGACTCAAAAGCAGCTTAGCACAGCTTAGTTTTTGTGAAGGTGGCAAAATTCCCGAGTCTTCGTCAGGTAAAGCTGGTGCTCGGAACCCTCTTCGTGTTTGCTAAGGAGAAGACATCATGCGCGTGGCGCCAAGAGTTTTCGTTGCCTCTTCAACAGAATCCCTGCCGCTTGCCGAGGCAATCAAGGAAACTTTGAAAGCAGCTGAGGTGAAGCTTTGGACGGAATGCTTTAAACCCAGCGAGACTTTAATTGATGGCCTCGACCGAGTTGTTCAGCAGTTCGATTACGGAATTGCCGTTTTTGCTCCTGACGATAAGATTGTTAGACGGGGGCAGGCGAAGAAAAGGTTAACGGTCCGCGACAACGTAATGTTGGAGCATGGCATGTTCATCGGACGCCATGGTCCAAGAGGCAGTTTTATCGTGCAGCCGGAGGGTAGTAGATTGGAGTTGCCTGACGACTTGAACGGCGTGATAACTGCGAGGTACGACTCTGAATTGGCCAAGACTGAGCCAGCGGCTGCTCTTGGAAAGGCGTGCCGAAGCATTGAAGAGGCTATAAATATAGAGCAAAGGCGTAGAACTAAGGAGTTGAAGCAGCGGATGACAGCGGCTTTAAAAACGGTTTGTGAGTTGACGAGCTTACCGAGAACACCTCAGGACACTAGCCTACGCGCTTTTATCTTTCGGCAGGAGAAGGGGGAACTCGTCTGCCGTTATTTTTGGGATCCGTACAAATCGAAAGAAGCCGTTGGCGAAACTCGTTTTCAGATCGATGAGAAGACGGCGTCCCAGGTCGCCGTCGTACACTGCTTTCTGAAACATGCGGGACGTAGCGACCGAAAGGACGAAACTGAGGTTTCATCAGTTGCGCCTTTGCCTCGAACGTTCACCGGTATCAAGGGAGAGATAAAAAGGGGAGTCAAGCATGTCCTTCCGGCGCCTATTAGAAATGAGGATGATACTATCTGGGGCGTTGTTGATTTTGACGTTTCAAATGACAAGGGCAAAAGACTTCTCCTGCAAAATGAAAAGATATCAGAACACGTTATCTTGCGATTAGCTGAGCATCTGTCGACGATTTTGGCCCATTAAGGAGCTGTCGAAGACGGGATGCTTCCAATCCAACAGGTGGACCTGAGGAGTTGTGACCAGGACATCACCAACTCACCTATCTCGAACAAGCGGCACCTGCCGGCAAATCATTTAGGCGTATTCACGGGAGGCAACGATCCTGTTAGGTAACCTGGCGGCGCTGCGTGAAGAGTTGTCGATTCAGGATCTATTACCGCGTGCTTTCGATGCGCGTTTTCTCAAAGAGGCGACGGGTTCCCGACCTTGAGGTGAATTCGCTTGCGGGCGCGTTCGGCTAGCAGCGGGGCGCCCCAGTTCAACCAAACCCCATTCATCCACGAAGCGGTGTAGGCTACGTTCACAACCGAGAGACCCCACATTCCGTGCTGGCGATGAGCGAGCAGGAACCAGAGCGGCTGACTCATAAGACCAAGCACCGGAGCCCAGCGCTTCCATCTTTGCCATCCCTGCCACGACTGAGGCACTCCGAGAAGCAACACGCTGGAGCAGCCGGCCAATAAAATGCCCAACTGAATCAGGTTGTCGACACTCATCAGTTCCATCAAATTAAGATAATTCATGACCGCCTTCCTTATTGTTTTATGACTGAAGCAGAACAAAGCGCAATTGCCTGACCATGCTCGTCATCACCGTGCGAGCGAGATTGGTCTGCAGCAATCTTGTGCCAATTTCGTTTGACGCGTCGAAATCGACAACACCCCAAATCGAACCATCTTCATTGCGAATGGGCGCAGCGAGAACGTATCTCAAATCGGGATTTATCTTGCCTGCTACACCTTTGAAATCCTTGCCGAGAGAGTCAACCGTGCCGCCTTGTCCTTCCTCCTCGTGCACCGTCCTGATTATTTGCCGATCTCGAAAACAGCGGACGACAATTACTTTCGTAGCGGTCTCGTCGTCGATGTGAAACCTTGTTATCCCAACTTCCTCGTCTGACGGATTAGGATCCCAGAAGTGACGACAAACGAGTTCGTCGCCTTCCTTGCGAAAGATGAATAACCGTAGGGTGGCTTCCTCTGGGCTGCTGGGCATTCCCATCGCCCTGCAAACAGTTTCGAGGGAGTGTTGTACGGCCATGTTCAGCAGTGAGGTTTGGGCGCTGAATTGCTTCCCGGTTTGTCTGTTTATTTCGTTGGCAATTTGGCGGCAGGCCGGGCTCAGTGCGGCGCGAACATTGTCCGTTCGCGATGAGTCGTAGCGGCCGGTCTTAACACCGTCCAAATCGCTCGGAAGTCGAAGATTAATGGCTTGATCAGGACGAATGACAAAGCTTCTTTGCTTCCCGAGCCGTCCGATAAAAAGGCCCAGCTCAAGAATCACGTTGTCTCGAACGATATCGAGGGTCTCGCCGCGGATGTTGACCTTGTCATCCGGTGAGATCACAAACACACCGAATTGTGATTCCTCGCAGTTGCGAATCAATCCGTCAATCAGGTTTTCGCTCATGTGAATGGCATCCTGATCCCAGACTGTAACCGCGGCATGATCTTCGAGGTTTTGATGTACAGCGTCGGCTAAATTCTTCGCTTCACGCGAAGACGCGACAAAGAGATTGGGTTTGGGGGACATCGCATCAGTTCCTTTGTTAACCGCCCTGATTGAGGCGTACGGTTTGACAGTCCATTCGCAAAGATGGCCGTTTACCCGGTTGCGCTTTCGTGGCGTGATCCTATGAGGAGTGGGTCGGCGCGCTACTTGTGGCGGACTCGTCGCGTGTCATATAAACTTCCGTTTCCAGGTTTAGTCTTTCTAAAAGTAATGACATCGGCGCCCAAAACATTTCGTTACCGCTAATCGATAAAGATGGAGTGGCTCGAGATCCGTTCGAGGGTCCCTCGTATGTTTTGCGACAGTTTCCGTGCCCAAACTTCAAATGAAACAGGTCTATTCGGCATATGCGAACAAAAACCTTGCTCTCCGTCGTCAGCGTCACTGCAATCATCCTATGTACTACGACCACGCTAACCGCTCAGCGGAATAGGGGCAGGCGCATGATCCCAGTCGACCTTATTCTGGTTAACGGTACGCTCGTAACCATGGACGAAAGCCGGCGCGTGTTGCCGGACGCAGGCGTTGCGATTCAAGGAGGACGCATCCTCGCCATCGGTTCCAGCCGCGACATTCTCAGGATGTATTCAGCGCCGCAGCGAGTGGATGCGGCGGGCAAGATTATTGTTCCCGGTTTGATTAACGGCCACACCCATATTCCGATGACTTTGTTTCGTGGCCTGGCCGACGATCTCGACCTGCAGGAGTGGCTCACCAAGTACATCTTTCCCGCCGAGGCAAAAAACGTAACCGAAGAATTTGTGCGCGTGGGCACGCGCCTGGGTTTGGCGGAGATGATTCGCGGCGGTACCACGACCTACTGCGACATGTACTACTTCGAAGACGCGATTGCCGATGAAACGGCGAAGGCGGGCGTTCGTGGTGTGCTCGGTGAAACGGTCATCGATTTTCCCGTCGCCGACAACAAAACAAACGCTGAGGCAATGGCCTACGTTGAGCGCTTTGTGCAGAAGTGGAAAGGCCACGATTTGATTGTGCCGGCCATTGCTCCGCATGCCCCCTACACAGTTTCTGAAGAGCACTTGAGGGCCGTCCGCGCGTTCTCCGATCGCACCGGCGCGCCTGTCGTGACACACATCTCTGAAACGAAGCGGGAAGTTGAGGATAGCTTAAAGGCAAAGGGAGCGAGCCCGGTTGATTACCTGGCGCGCATTGGTTTCTTAAATGAACGGGTGATCGCCGCTCATATGGTGTGGCCAGGCAATGGAGAGATTGAGATTTTGAAACGAGCCGCGGTTGGCGTCGTCCATAATCCGCAGTCAAATATGAAGCTGGCCTCGGGCGTAGCGCCGGTGCCGAAAATGATGGCCGAGGGATTACGAGTCGGACTCGGAACTGACGGCGCGGCCTCCAATAACGATCTCAGCATGTGGGAAGAAATGGACACCACTGCGAAACTGCACAAGGTGTTTAGTGGTGATCCGAAAGTGATGTCGGCGGAGGAAGCGTTTGCGCTCACGACGATCGGCAGTGCGCGCGCGCTGCACCTCGAAAAAGAAATCGGCTCAATTGAAAAGGGCAAACGTGCAGACCTCGTGATCGTCAACCGCGACTCGCTCAATCAGATTCCGCTTTATAACATCTACTCCGACCTGGTTTACGCCACCAAAGCTTCTGACGTTGAAACCGTCATTATCAACGGCCAGATCGTAATGCGCGACCGCCGCTTGTTGACCCTGGACGAGGCAGCCATCAAAGAAGGTGCGCGCGTTTTCCGCGAACGAATCATCAGGAGTCTCGGTAAAGATTTCAAATCGGAAGAGTAGCCCGCCACCCTAGACCGTGCGCTTAAACCTCACCAGCGTTCGCGCAGCCTTGCTCATTTCGCCTGATCCATTAGCGCGTCGGAAAAATAAAACAGCATATTTGTTGCAGGCTTTCCTGCACGGTGTTATTAGAACGGGGCTGGTTATTAATTCTCTCTCTACATAGCTCGGTACAACGTCCTTCAGGCTAACCTCTAAATACTACCTTTCTGGTTAGCAGCTAGTAAGCCAACAGTCTTCTTCAATTGCGAGCGCGGTTCCTAATACGCCGGCCGCGCGCAGCAATGGGTCTATAGCAACTGCTATCGACGCTCAACTTAGTTCGGCCCAGGTTACCCGTTTGTCCAGCATCCAGTGGTCCGGTGATTACAACTTAGCGGATTAGCGATCGTCGAAGTTCAGCTGACGATCTCGGTTGTCACTCGCCGTCGTAATTCCACCGGCATTCATGCAGGAGGATTTCGTGTCCAACAAAAAAGGCCGGCGGCAACGGCAGCTTAGTCGTCAACACCGTAAACAACAGCAGCGCACCAGATTTGTGTTCATAACGGCTATCTGCCTGAGTGTGGTCACCTGCGTGGGAATAGTTATTGGTCCATGGAGGTCTTCGATCGGAGCAGGGGGATTTCGCGCACTGTTCGCTGCACCCGTTCCCACTCCGACCGTCGCGCCTCCAAGTGATCCCTCTCGCGAATACATTTATGCGGGTGGGCGGATGGTCGCAACCGAAGACACCGAACCCGGCAACCCAGCCCTTAACCGGCCCACAAACTTTTCGTTATTGATATGGTGCCAGGCTCACGCCAGTTGGACGGATAACTCCAACAATGAGACAACCTTCAAAGTCGAGCTCTCAACGGACGCCGGTCTTACGTTCTCCGTATATGAGACGGTTCCAGCCAATAGCACTCAGGCGTTGTTCCTGCCGAAGCCTGGGAGTAAGGACCAAACCTTTGTATATCGGGTAAGGGCAAGTAACGCCCAGGGAGATTCAGGTCCCTCAAATTCAGTATCGATTCCTCCACCCGTTCCATGTGATGGCGGCTGCCTTTGCCCCGATGGCGCTCCCGGACTCGAACAGACTATTTGGGTCGATGAAAATATTCCAACCGGCGGCTTACCGGCCGGCGAGGAGTCATGGAATTGGGTATCGGAGAACCCCGGTCCATTTTCACGGGAACTTTCCAGTCAATCCCTGACTCAAGCGGGCTTTCACCAACACTACTTCTCCGGTGCTACGCAAACGCTGGCAGTTGCGCAAGCAGATTGGTTAATGGGTTACGTGTATCTGGATCCCGCTGCGCCCCCAAGCGAAGTGATGTTGCAGTGGAACGACGGCGGCGGATGGGAACACCGTGCCTATTGGGGAGCAAACGCCATCACTGCCGGTGTGGACGGTACGAATAGCCGGCGCTATATGGGTGTCTTGCCGCAAACCGGGCAATGGGCCAGGTTAGAAGTACCGGCCGCGCAGGTCGGACTGGGAGGCGCCACTCTCAGCGGACTGGCGCTCACCCTGTACGACGGACGCGCCACCTGGGACTCGCTTGGCAGGGCGGATCGATCCCTGTCGGCTTTGAATCAACCAGCGCCAACCAACCTGATGGCAACCACGCTGTCTGCTTCGCAAGTAAACGTAAGCTGGAATGCGACAGTTGATGCGCAGCATTATGAAGTTCAGAGAAGCCAAAACTTCAGTTCGGGTTTTTCAACCATCGCAGCGAATGTGACCGCGACCAGCTTCCTGGATTCAGTGCAGGCTGGCACGGCTTACCTTTATCGCGTGCGCGCCGTAACTGTCGCTGGTGCCCCCTCGCCTTACAGCAACGTCGATCTGGCAATTGGTATGGCGTTTACCGATGACCCGCTGATCGCCGGTGCAACGCCAATCAAAGCACAACACGTTCTTGAACTGCGACAAGCAACGAATGCCATCAGGGCTCTCGCCAATCTAGGAGCTGCCGGCTGGACCGACAATTCGCTGCCGGGCGTCACAGTCAAGGCGGTGCACATTCAAGAGGTTCGGATCAATCTGGATGGGGCCCTAAGCGCGCTGGGCTTGCCTCTGTTCCAGTACACCAACACCTCTCTTCAGGGAATACCGATCAAGCTAATACATGTCGAAGAAATCAGACAGCGCATGAAGTAATTTTCACTTCACGAATCGCATTAATCAGTTTCGGTGCCAAGGAGATCAAAACATGAAAATCGATCAATCACCCAGCCAGCGTTCAGTTTCAATGGGAGTGCTTAAGGCGCTCGGTGTGTTCGTGCTGTTGTGCTGTGCGCATAACGCTTACGGCCAGAGTCAGCAATGGACGAAGACCGGAAACGATATCTCTAACACCAATTCTGGCAAAGTCGGCGTTGGCACGACTGCTCCCAGCACGCTGCTGGAAGTAAACAAGAATCAAAACGCGGCGACCGCTGTAACTATAGACAACGGTTATAACGGCGCCGGCAATGTGGCTTACTCCGGACTCCTGTTAAAGCAGGCAGGCGCCACTCGTTTTGCTCTGAATTCGATCAATGACGGCAACACTACACAGCCGGGTGGGCCGGGTGCGGTTCACTTTTGGAATTTTGCGAACGCGCCAATCCTTTTTGCCACAAACAATACTGAACGAATCAGGATCGGTGAGAATGGTTATGTCGGCGTGGGTACAGCCGGCCCTGCTTCGGCGGTTTTTCAGGTTGGTGTCACTTACGGCAGCGCAAATCCTGCGACGATTGTGAACGGCGGCTACAATAATGTATCAGGTTCCGCCGGGTACGTCGGCAATTGGGCGGGGTCAGGATTTTGGGGAATCGGACCAGCTACAAATGTCGGCGACAATACTCTGCGCATTGGCAACACCTCATCTTTTCAAGGCGCCTGGAACGCAACGCAGAATCTAAATGTGGTTATCGGCGGTAACCTCGGCCTGGGGACAGCGGCTCCGGCTTACAAACTTGATCTGCAGGGTGGGCAGGTTAACGCTTCGGGCGGCTTCTGCATTGGCGGAGATTGCCGCACCGCCTGGTCGCAGATTGGCGGTTCGCAATGGGCCAATGCCGGTTCAAACATCTATTACAATTCGGGAAATATCGGGCTCGGAACAAACGCGCCGGCTTTCAGATTCGATCTGCAGGGCGGCCAGCTTAATTCGAGCGGCGGATTATGCATCGCGGGAGATTGCAAAACCGCGTGGTCGCAGGTCGGTGCTTCACAGTGGACCACGGCCGGCGGCAACATCTATTACAACTCAGGAAACACCGGCCTGGGCACCACTTCGCCCGCCTACAAACTCGACGTACAGGGTGGTCAGATTAACGCCGCCAACGGTTTCTGCATCGCCGGAAATTGTAAGTCGAGCTGGACAGAACTGAATTCACAGTGGACCACCAGTGGCTCAGACATCTTCTACAACACGGGCAATATCGGCATCGGCACGACCACGCCGGCAGCGACGCTCGATGTTGCCGGAACCAACAAATCCCAGGCGTTCAGTCTCGCTGGCATTGCGGCGGAAAAAGCCTTTACTACGCAGTGGAGTAACTCAGTCGCGAATCAAAAGGTGCAGGTCTACTGGCCGGCAGCAACACAGGTTGACGGCATCTACGAAATCACTGTAACCGGACATTATTGGTATTCAAACTCGAACGGCGGCATCCGCAAACGGATAGTTATCAATGGCCGAAACATCGGGATCATTAACATGGAGGAGAGCGAAGTGCCATTCAGGATGGGCTTCACCGGTAACAGCAACACCATCTCAAACATCATGTGGGATGCGGCAAACAGCCGTTACTATTTTATCGTCTCAAACCTCGACAACGCCCAGAATGCCATCACCATCCACGTTAAATCGATCACGCCAGGCGCTACTCCCGCGAACGCCGACAGCTTAAGTATCACCCCTGTTTACACCACCGATGCCACGGTCTATCCGCAGTTGTTCACTTCGTTCATGAGCGGCAACATCGGAGTGGGGACCATGGCTCCGGCTTACAAGGTGGACATACAGGGTGGAAAATTAAATGCTGCCGAAGGCCTGTGCATAGCCGGAGACTGTAAGACCGCCTGGTCCCAACTGGGAGCTTCCCAGTGGACCACCGCGGCAGCAAATGTCTATTACAACACCGGCAGTGTCGGGATTGGCACCAACGCACCCGCTACCAAATTGCACGTGGTCGGAGACGGCACGATCGTCGGAAACTTAACTGTCACCGGGAATATTGGCGCGAAATACCAGGACATGGCGGAGTGGGTCGAATCCTCACAAGAGCTTTCTGCAGGCACCGTCGTCGTTGTCGATCAAAGTCAGACGAACCAGGTAATTGCCTCTTCACGCGCCTATGACACGCGGGTGGCTGGAGTGATCTCGGTGCAACCCGGTATCACGCTGGGTGAACAGGGCAGAAGCAAAGTGTTGGTGGCGACTACTGGACGGGTCAGGGTGAAGGTTGATGCTACGGGCGGACCAATTGAGGTCGGCGATCTGCTTGTTACCAGCGACATAGAAGGCGTGGCGAAAAAGTCGGAACCGCTGAGCCTCGGAGGGGTGCCGATTCACCGTCCCGGCACCTTGATCGGAAAAGCGCTTCAAGCCTTGCCAAACGGGCGCGGAGAAATCCTGGTGTTGCTCAGTCTGCAATAGGCGCGTTCGCTTTGCCACGGTGGAAAAGGCCCGGGCACGTTTCGATACAGGAGAACCTCAGATGCGATCGCATATCTCAACTTCCGTCTTCAAGCGCGGCGCAGTTTTATTCCTGCTGCATTTGCTTGCGGCTTCGGTAACGGCAGCCCCGATCGGTCTAACCCCGCTTGCGGTCAGCCCTGGCACTCCGGCAGGTACGTATAGCTTGACCGGGTTTGAGAATATCAACCTCTACAATGGCCAACTGAATTTCGCACTGCCATTACTGCCTATCGGTGGACGCGGCAAAGTCGGTTACACAATGACACTGGCCATGTCCCAGCGGGTTATGGTCTATAACTCTCCCATAGATCGATGCGATGCCGGATTATGCGAATCGGGCTGCACGAGTGGTTCTTGTGGTTCCTATTTCTTGAAAAATTTGGGAACACCACTCGGTTCTTTTTATGTCCCGTATCTCGCGCCCGGCAGGCTCTGGGGAAACCGCGAAGGCACCTTCCAGCGACATCCAACCTTTCACACCATTAACTATGTTGCTTCTCTGTCGCGCTTCGTTTTCTCGTTGCCGGACGGCACCGAACTGGAGTTGCGGGATAAGAATACCAACGGAAAAGTTTACGAAGCAGGGGCTGAAGCGCCCACAGGTTTCGCCCGGGGATCTGAGTTCGTCACAGCCGATGGAACGTCTGCGACGTTTGTTTCCGATATACCCATCGTAGATTTAAGGCCAGGAAGCGTGAGTCCGCCCGTTCCTTACTGCAATTATTCCAACTGTAACACGATGACTACTCCCTCAGGCTATCTGGTGTTGGCCGATGGCACACGCTACGAGATCAGCCAGGGCGAAGTCACCAGAATGCTGGACAGTAACGGCAACCAGATCAATTTCGCTTATACAACTTACACAATCAACAACGCTAGCGGGTCGTCAATTTTTAGAGGCCTATCGCAAGTGACTGACGCGTTGGGAAGGATAGTGACTATCTCCTATGGAGTCGTTACTGGAAACGGGTATGACGAGATAACCTTCAAAGGCGCCAGTGATGTCGATAGGCATATCAGGTTGTTCCGTACAGCAACTGATACCTCCGCGTCAGCCAAGCCAACCTCTGTAGAGCTGCCAAACGGTAAGAGTTACACGCTTAGTTATAACAGTCGGGGCGAACTCTCAAGGATTGATCTACCCACGGGTGGCGCCATTGAATATACCTTTGAAGGCGGAATACAGGGTGGGGACTCAGAAGGCTATTTTGGCGGCAATATTAATGAGTTCCAGTCAACGCAGGAAACTTTCATTTATAGACGGCTGGTCCAACGACGTGTTTATGAGGCAGGTCAATTAAAAAACATTACAACCTACAGCAAATCAGACACAACCAGTTCCACCTTCCCCTTCGCCGCCCCGCTTCCCTATATCGAAGTCAATCAGTATGCAGCCACAAGTACCGATTGTCTGGCGAGTCAAACTTGTCAATTGCTGGCGCGCGATCGTCATTTTTTCCGGTACACCGCGGCCCAGTCATATTCGGGCTCGACGCAATTGAATCAATTCAAATTCAATCGCTATCCCAGATGGGACGAGGGCACGGAATGGAAGACCCAGCGCTTTGCCGCAGACGGCGTCGCCATATTGCGGCAAGAAGAGTTTAACTATTCCCAAACATATGTGGATTGGTGGACCGGCCCAAATATGGGCGTCTCTAACCAACCGCGAAACAACCCCCGTCTGGTTGAAACATTGACGACGCTGCCTGAATCAAATCAGGTAATGAAGCGGTCAGCAATCAACCCCGTAACAGGCGCGGTGGGCTTTGATCAGTACAACAATCAAACAGATGTCTGGACGTACGACTATGGCAACGGGAACCCCGGCGCGCTGCTGCAACATCAGCACACTGAGTTTGAAGCCAGCCCAAGCTATACCAGCGCAACTGTGGGTTCACATCTGAAAAAACTGCCTCTCACTCAGCAGACCTTCGCGATAGACAGCAACGGTGCAGAGAGTCTGGCGGCCCACAGCACCACCACATACGACGAAGGAATGGTTACTAACTACGGCGTGGCGGTCAGTGGCTGGCTTGATCCTGGGTCCCGGCCACGCGGCAACGCCACCTCCATCAGTGTCTGGCGTGACCGTAGCGGCGGAAATCCAGACATTCTGAATACCTGGTTGCATACACATGCCGCTTTTGATCAATGCGGTAATGTGGTTAGCACCACGGACGGGCTTAATGGCCTGACGACCAGGAGTTATGCCGATGCCTTTAGCGACGGAAATAATTCGCGTAATACGTTTGCTTTTCCCACGTCGACAACCTCTCCTGATCCTGACGGCAACGGGCCGCTTGGGCCGATAACGACTACGAACGAGTACGACTTCTCTATCGGAACCGTTTCCCAGAGCACAGACGCGAACCTTTTGAAGACGACGTTCAGTTACAACGATCCACTGGATCGCATCAAGCAGGTGGTGCGCGCCGCCGGCGATCTTTCACTCCAGAACCAAACCAGTTACAACTACGATGACAATGCGATGGCGGTGACGACTACCAGCGATCTCAACACTTACAACGACAATGCAATCAAGGTTGTAACCTTTCATGACGGGATGGGAAGGCCCACTGAGACTCACACTTACGAATCAAGCACCGAATACATCACGCGGAGACAGGAATATGATGCGGCAGGAAGAACTACTCGTGCTCACAATCCCTACCGCACTATCAATGATGAAACCTACGGCTGGACCGACACCACCTACGATACTCTTTCGCGAGTAACGAGGGTGGAAATGTTTGATCACGCCGGAGTATCAACCGGCGCTGTCCAAACGGATTACCAGGGTATGTTGACACTAGTGACCGATCAGGCAGGCAAAAAGCGTCTAAGCAAGACCAACGCTTTGACGCAACTGACAGACGTGTGGGAGATCACTGATCAGCCCCCGACGGTTACGGTGACGTTTGCAGGCCAGCAGCTCGCGGGTTATCTGACGCACTACGATTATCACGTTCTGGGCGGTCTCGAGAGGGTCACTCAAGCGAGCCAGACTCCCAGGACTTTTGGGTATAATTCTTTGAACCAGTTGGTGTCCACAAACAATCCGGAAAGCGGACTTACCACCTACGACTACGACGACAATGGGAATCTCGCGCACACTAAAGACGCGCGCCTGATTACAACCACCCACGTTTACGACGGCTTGAATCGGATTGTAAGTCGTAACTATTCCGACAATACACCGGACGTGAGTTATTCGTATGACGTTAACGCTCCTAACGCAAAAGGAAGACTGGTGAGCGTCAGCTCAAGCATCTCCAGTCATAGTTGCGGGAGTTACGATTTGCTGGGAAACGTGGTGTCTGAAACACAGACTATCGAGGGCATTGCCTATCCAATGTTTTATGCCTACAACCGCGCCGGCCACCTGGTCCAGGAAACATATCCTTCAGGACGGATTGTCAGGACCGAGTATGACCGTGCCGGCCGAATAGCGGGAGTGAAGCAGCAATCGTCCGAATATGGCTATTACATCGGGGGTTCCTCTTTGGATGCGAACAATCGACTGCACTATTCCCCAGCCGGAGCGGTAACAGAGGCGAGATTGGGAAACTATCTCTGGGAGCATACGGACTACAATTCCAGGTTGCAGGTCACGGAGATTAAACTGGGCGACACCGTCGACAATTCCAAGAGGCTGCGCTTGCAGTATAGCTATGGAGCAGCCAATAACAATGGCAACCTGCAGAGTCAAACGATTAGTGCTCCTGGCAACCCCACTCTCACGCAGACTTATAGCTATGACCAGCTTAACCGGCTGGAAACCGCCCAGGAGATGAATGGCGTAACCGAATCGTGGAAGCAACGTTACACCTATGATCGGTTTGGCAATCGAAACTTCGATACTCTCAACACTAATATTCCCTCGGCTCTCACCAATCTGGCGATCTCTCCGGCAAATAATCGTTTGGACACCGCGGCTCCGGGCCAGAGTTTGATCGAATATGACGATGCAGGAAATCTCACCCGCGACGCGGCCGGCTCAACCTATGCCTATGACGCAGAACAGCGGTTGATGAGTTACAACGGCGGAAATCCAGCGACCGGTGGGGCCGGCTACTCTTATGATGGACTCGGGCACCGGGTTAAGAAGGTAGCAAGCACTGGCACAACTATTTTTGTCTACGACCTCGCTAACAGACTAATTGCCGAGTACGCCACCACTCAGCCGGCTGCCACTGGAACTAACTACTTCACCCTCGATCATTTGGGAACGCCGCGCGTAATTACTGGGGTTGGTGGAACTGTGATGGCCCGACACGACTATTTGCCCTTTGGTGAAGAGGTGCCCACCGGTTACGGTGGCCGCTCAACTGGTCAGGGTTATGTTTCAGATGATGTAAAACAAAAGTTCACCTCAAAAGAACGGGATAATGAAACGAGTCTGGATTACTTTGGCGCGCGATATTACGCGAGCACGCAAGGACGGTTCACTTCACCTGACGCGCCTTTCGCCGACCAGTCGGCGGATACCCCGCAAAGTTGGAACCTTTATTCCTATGTGAGGAACAACCCGCTCGTTATCGTTGATCCGACTGGGAGGTTTGGAGATTATTACTACAGAGATGGTGTCTGGTGTTACAGCGACCTTATTAATGACGGTCTAGTGTATGTTTTGAACGAAACGCATGAGGCAGATGGATCAACAAATCTGACCCCACAACTCTTGCGTGGAATCACCCACAGAGAATTCAAGATTATTGCAAACATCGTCAGACAAGAAGGGGCAACGACCGACCCCCAGGAATATTTGTGGATCGCACATTCTTCGAATAACGAGGCAGTGGCTACCAACACTACGCTCTTTGCTTTGCTTCAGACGCGATTTTCAACTGCTGGCGACAAGACGACTGGGTTATCTACGAATAGCATTACTGTGCAAGCGAATGCGGCAAGAGCGGGTGAGATTGATGTTTTATCAGGCGGTGCGGACCCGACGGGCGGGGCCCGGCGTTGGGACGGCGTGGACTTCATAGCTTGGGGTTTGAACGGACCTTACGGCCCACACGCTAAGTTTCGAGAGTATTCTTCCATTGATATACCCAGCGCGACGTATAACACTTACTTAGCGGCACAAACAGCCGAGTTTGGTAATTCCGTCAGCTTCTCCGGGGTAAGATACACCCTCCCGGCTGCTGTATTTACAAATCAAGCCAACTGGGTAAACAATAATTTTCACTATGTGACGAATGCCAGGCACGCGGCCCATAGCATCACCGCAACTGGCGCGCGAGGACAAAGTATTTTTTGGAGGTTCTAAGCTCTATGCTGCGCATCTTGAGGGTTTGCTGATGAGTGGTGCTTTTCATAGCTGAGTTAGGGCGTACACTCGTCATCGAGAGCGCGCTTACCCGGGGACTTAATGAGCTGCTGAAGTAGCGAGTCTGACCTGAACACGTCTTCTGGCTTTCTGGTAGTGGTTCGGCAGATCGTCGAGCACTTCAGTTCAAATCCGCGGAATAAGTAATCCCTATCGGAGAATATGTGGTTGTTTAAGAAATTTATCAGTGCATTTGTTCTGTTCTTCTCCTTGAGTTTGGGTTGCTCGACAGACAGATCACCCCGTCTGACGGAACCTCACAATGAGAAATTACCGATTTCTGCCGACAACTCTTCAGCCGTAAAAGAGTCTCATCTTGATAGACCAAAGATTGATGACGACCGGTCAAAGACTTTGGATTGCGATGATCCGAAAGGCTATGACGTGGAAGAGGGGACAGAACCCGGCACTAACTCGGTGAAAATTGTAAGAGCCGGCACAGTCTTGCGGACCATAAAATTACTTACCGATATGGAGAGCAATGGCTTTGGTTTTAATTGGGTGAAGAAGACTAAAGAAGGCTTTGAAATAGCAATTGAATATGGCTCCAGAATTTATTACGGGAAGCGGTTCATTTTTATTTGCAGACACCACGAGTTTTATTTGAGCAAGATAAGAGTGGAAAGTTTCGATAGGCAGAACCCCGAAAAATGGAGTAGGAAAGTTATCAAGGTCCAACCCAACCTGCCTCTCGAGAAGTTCTCGGTCACTGATTTCATGCTTGAGGGCGTGGCGACCAAACATAATCGCTTTTCAATTCCAGAAAACCATTTCAGTCGCAACTACCGGAAAACAGGACGATGACTACAGCGCAACTCTTCGTAGTCGCCGGCATCGCAACCAGAATACGATAGCACCTGACGCGCATATCTTCTTGGAGGTCCTTAGTGATCGAGGGCGTCAAACTTGAAGCTGGTGAGTATGGCATGCGCGCTGTGCTCACCGGCGCCTGGCGCGACGAGCTGACGAAACAGCTATTAGAGAAGGGAATAGCCGAACTCGAGCTGAATCTAGGCAAAGGTTGGCGCGGCCGCGATCTTTCGTTCTTATCTGCCTTTCCAGACCTATTGTCTTTGATTATCCTCGACCAGACCATCCCCACGGATGAAGCAATTCATTCCCTGCACGAACTACGGCAACTTACGGTGACTACCTATTGCGATAACGAGCTCCGTTTCGCAGAGTTTCCAAAACTCAAACGCTGCAGTTTGGAGTGGCGCCGGAAAGCCAGGTCTCTATTTGACTGCACCACCCTGACTTCGTTGTTCGTCAATTCCTACACAGGCAAAGACGTCCGTCCGTTTACCAGCTTGGTGAATCTAGAATCGCTCGCAATCCTGAACGCGCCGGTGGAAAACTTGAATGGACTAGGGTCCTTGAAAGCACTGCGATCGCTCCGGCTGGGAAACTTGAAGCGCTTAACTTCATTTGCCGGGATTGAAGGATTGCGTAAATCTCGAAGAATTGGAAGTGGATACCTGCGAGAGCACCCGGGCCGATGATACACAGCACAACGCTTCGGAGCTCCGGGCTTCGTAATCAGAATAGAATAGAAACTGGCCGCAGTTTCCAGCATAAAGGCGGCTCGATAACTTGCCTCAATCGGTCTTAACAGACCATAATAAGGCGTCAAAAAAACGTTATCCCGTAAGCGAGCATTTAAGCTCGCTTTTTGTTTTGTTGGGAGTTAAAAAGTAGTGAAGCTTACGTCAGCACCCCAGTTCCTTTGTTTTCCCGGTCGTATTTGCCTGGTTTTCGCATTTTTATTCACACTCGCTTCTCTTGCTTTTGCGCAGGCCCCTGTTGAACCTGTCAAACCGTCAACCGACACTGTTGCCTCGCCAGCCTCCTCAGGGCCCGCTACGCCCGCCACGGCTGAATCACCAGCGCCGACGAACCCCGTCTCAAATACTAACGCGGCCGATTCGATGCGAACGCTCGAAGCTTTGCAGCAACGTATTGAACGCGCGCGCGCATTAATTGCAGCGCACCGGCTTGAGATCGCGGCCAGTGAGCTCGAGTCCGTCAGGGCTACGGCCCAGGACAACGCCCTGCGAAATATCACGTCTGTCATGTTGATGAACGTTTATCTGGAAGAAGGAAACTACGGCCGCGCGGAAGCGTTGTTGGACGAGTCGTTCAAGACACGCGCTGTGGCAAGGGACGAATCGCTGGGTACATTCTTCGCGCTTGCCGGCCAGGCGGTGAACGGCGCGCGCACGCACCTGGCGCGTTACCGAAACTTCGGCATCAGCACGAACGACGGGAGCTTGCCCGCCGAAGCTGCGACGGACTTGAACCGTTTACGCGCGCTGCTGGAGCGAATGATCGCGCAAGCCAAAGAAATCTCGAACGGACGTCAGGCTTACGATTCGCTCTCGCTGCTGGAAGACGTGCTTGGTCTTCGCTTGTCGCTGGCGCGCGACAGTGACGATCAAACGAAATGGCAAACTGAGTATGCGAGTGCGCGTGAATCGCTGGCCTCTTCTCAAACCCAAATCGCCTCTCTCGGAGGCGTTCCGCCGCTGCGGCCCGGAAAGACAGTTGGGAAAAACACTTCAGCAGCGTCTCCGTATTCGACTAAGAAGCCCGCGGATTCGTCAGCTGTGAAAGCGCCGGACCTGGATCATGCTGCGGGCGATTCGCAGTCACGACCGCCGGACAGCGCGGGTCTAACCGGGTCTTCCGCTGCGACGGTCAAGACTCCTAAGGACGATGCCGGCGAGTTAGAAGAGGCTGGGTCACTCAACGCGTTCGCTACGAGAAAGGTCGTTCCCAAATATCCGCCCATTGCGAAACAGAGTGGCGCCTCAGGAATGGTCAGGGTCTACGTCGTTGTTGAAGGCGGCAAAGTCGTCCTCGTTTCCCGTTCCGAGGGTCCGATTCTATTACGGCAAGCAGCTGAGGACGCCGCCCGCCAGTGGACGTTTCAAAAGGTCTCAATCGAAGGCCGTCCCACCCGCTTGAGCGGCTATCTGGACTTTAACTTCACGCTGTAGCGGTTTGGAGTACCGCCTTTAGGCGGGTAGTTGAATACCAGAAAAAGCCCGCCTAAAGGCGGTACTCCAAACTCCACACTGCTACCATCAGCCTCGCCCCTTCTAAAGTTGACTTAAAAGTAAGGATTGACTAAACTGCCCTCGTCTAAGCGGTTTACAGAGTATATGAAGATCTCCGCACAGGAAGAATATGGGTTGCGCTGCCTGCTGCAATTGGCGCGGGCGGACTCGCATGGCGAGTCGCTGACCCTCGGCCAGATTGCTGAACTGGAAGGCATTTCGGTCGCGAATGCCGGCAAGCTGATGTGGATTTTGAACAAGGCCGGCCTGGTGCAATCGCAAAGAGGCATTAAGGGTGGCTACCGGCTCGCGCGTCCAGCTTCCGTCATTCGACTTAACGAAGTGATTAGCGTGCTTGACGACGAAAGCGTCGAAACCCACTGCAAGAGTTACGCGGGGGTGTTGGATTCATGCGTCCACACCGGCGACTGCGGAATTCGCCCGGTGATTGTTGAGTTGCACCAAATTGTGAACCAGGCATTGTCAGAAATCACTCTTTCCCAGTTGTTGGGAAACGAGGCCACCGTCGACGCGGTGCTGCATAAAATTCAGGGCGTCAAGCAAATGCCAAGGGTGGAGCAGAGTCCTGCATAAGAATTGTTAGTGATGGTTGGAAAGGTTGCGGATTAACAAACGATGAGCACAGCAGAACTATTAGGCAAGCAGGAATACAAATACGGATTCGTGACCGATATCGAGTCTGACGTTATTCCGCGCGGCCTGAGCGAAGAGACGGTGCGTCTCATTTCGGCCAAGAAGAATGAGCCGGAATGGATGCTGGAGTTTCGTCTCAAGGCTTACCGGCACTGGTTGACCATGACTGAGCCGACGCATTGGCCACACATCTCATATCCAAAGATCGATTACCAGGACGTCATCTATTACAGCGCGCCGAAACAGAAAGCGGTGAAGGCCAGTCTCGATGAAGTAGATCCGGAGTTGCTGCGGACCTTTGAGAAGCTTGGCATTCCGTTAACGGAGCAAAAGCAGTTAGCGGGTGTGGCAGTTGATGCCGTCTTCGATTCGGTTTCGGTCGCGACTACCTACAAAGAGAAACTGAAGAAACACGGCGTCATTTTCTGTTCGTTTACCGAAGCCATTAAGGAATATCCGGAACTGGTGAAGCAGTATCTCGGTTCGGTAGTGCCGACGAATGACAACTTTTTTGCGGCCCTCAACAGCGCGGTGTTTTCTGACGGCTCGTTCTGTTTCATTCCCAAGGGTGTTCGCTGCCCGATGGAGTTGTCGACCTATTTCCGTATCAACAATTCCGAGTCGGGCCAGTTTGAAAGAACACTGATTATTGCCGAAGAAGGTTCCTACGTTTCATATCTCGAGGGCTGCACGGCGCCGAAGTTTGACAAGAATCAGTTACACGCCGCGGTGGTGGAATTGGTGGCGCTTGACGACGCGCAGATCAAATATTCGACCGTACAAAATTGGTATGCCGGCGACGAAGAAGGTGTCGGAGGGATTTACAACTTCGTCACCAAGCGCGGCAAGTGTGCCGGACGTAATTCAAAAATTTCGTGGACCCAGGTAGAGACCGGTTCAGCGATTACCTGGAAATATCCTTCGTGCATCTTGCAGGGCGATAACTCCATTGGCGAGTTTTACTCGGTAGCGCTGACCAATCACGCGCAGCAGGCCGACACCGGCACCAAGATGATTCATCTCGGCAAAAACACGCGCTCGACAATCATCTCGAAGGGAATCGCGGCCGGCAAATCGAACAACAGCTATCGCGGACTCGTGAAGGTTATGCCAAAAGCCGAGAACGCCCGTAACTACACCCAGTGTGATTCGATGCTGATCGGTTCAAACTGCGGCGCCAATACTTTTCCGTACATCGAGGTGATGAACAACAGCTCCAGCGTGGAACACGAAGCCTCTACGTCCAAGATCAGTGAAGAGCAGTTGTTTTATTTGCAGCAGCGCGGCATCTCCCAGGAGGACGCGGTCTCATTAATCATTAACGGGTTTTGCAAGGATGTCTTCTTGCAGCTGCCTATGGAATTTGCCGTTGAAGCACAACGCCTTCTCGGCATGAAGCTCGAAGGCAGCGTTGGCTAAGCACGTTTTAAGGAGCAATCATAAGTGTTAGAAATCAGAAATTTGCATGCTGGCATCGATGGGAACGAGATTCTTAAAGGGATCAACCTCACCGTCAAGAAGGGCGAGATTCACGCCATCATGGGCCCGAACGGCTCCGGCAAATCAACGCTCGCGAAAGTGTTGGCGGGCCACCCGGCGTATGAAGTAACCGCGGGTGAGGTGCTCTACGAAGGCAAGAATTTGCTTGAGATGTCGACCGACGAACGCGCGCGTGCAGGTGTATTCATGGCGTTTCAGTATCCGATTGAAGTGCCCGGAGTATCTAACGCACAGTTTCTGCGGCTTGCCTACAATGAGAAACGTAAACATCTGGGCGAGGAGGAATTGGATCCGCTCGAGTTCAAGGACCTGCTGAAGGAGCGCGCGAAAGTTGTGGAGATGGACGCGAGCTTCATGACCCGCTCCGTGAACGAAGGGTTTTCCGGTGGTGAAAAGAAACGCAACGAGATTCTGCAGATGGCAGTGCTGGAACCGAAATTGGCGGTCCTCGATGAAACGGATTCCGGGCTGGACATCGATGCGCTGCGAATCGTAGCGGGCGGTGTGAACCAGCTTCACAATCCCGACAACGCCGTAATTCTCGTCACCCACTATCAACGGTTGCTCGATTACATCGTGCCGCAATTTGTCCACGTCCTGGCCCACGGCCGAATTGCGAAAGAGGGCGGCAAAGAGTTGGCCCTGGAACTCGAGCAAAAGGGTTACGATTGGCTGAAGACGCCAACTGAAACTGCGGTTGCGGAGCGAACGGTTTAATGATTACTGAAGCAGCAAACGCAACCAGTCCATTTCAGCAGGCGTTCCAGTTACAGCAAACGCAGTCGGGGGCAGCCGCCTGGGTAAGTCGCTTGCGCGAAAACGCGATGGCGCGTTTTGAAGAACTGGGCTTTCCCACCACCAAAGAGGAAGAGTGGAAGTACACGAATGTCGCGCCGCTAATCAAGCAGGGCTTCACTCCAATCAGTTCGCATTCGGCTTCCGCTGATCCAACCGAGTTATCAAGTTTCCTCGCTCCGGAATGCCAGAATAGCCAACTGGTTTTTGTGAACGGAAAACTGCGCGCGGACCTTTCGTCGCTAAGCAGTTTGCCTGCAGATGTCGTTGCGCTTGATCTGACTGCGACGCTTACCGATAGCCGTTATTCCGAAATTGCACGCGAACATCTGGGCCGACACGCTGACTACGTCGCCAACGGATTTACTGCGCTCAACACCGCTTTGATCGGCGCCGGAGCCTTCATTTACATACCCAAAAACACGACTGTGGCGGCGCCACTGCATCTCTTATTCGTTGCTGATGCGGCGGATAATCCCGTGGTGTCGCCGCGCATCCTTGTGGTTGCCGAAGAGAATAGCAGCGCCACCCTGATTGAAAGCTACGCCGGCACCGACAAGTCCCGCTACTTCACGAATGCCGTGACTGAGGTTGTTCTTAAGGACGGCGCGCGGCTCGAACATTACAAGGTGCAGCGCGAAAGTTCACAGGCGCTCCACATCGCGACAACGGCAGCCGATTTGGGCGCAAACGCAAGTTACGACACCACCACCATCACCTTTGGCGCGCAGTTATCACGGCACGACGTGCACGTCACTATGGATCACGAAGGCGCCGAGTGTTGGGTTGACGGTCTTTACCTGGTTACTGCCACGCAGCATACCGATACGCACTCCGTAATTGATCACCGCAAACCGCATTGCACCAGTCATCAGTTGTACAAAGGAATTCTCGACGGTAAGTCCCGGGCCGTCTTCAACGGCAAAATATTTGTTCGCCACGATGCTCAAAAGACCGATGCGATGCAGACTAATAAAAACCTGCTGCTATCGAACGATGCGCGCGTGGACACGAAACCGCAACTCGAGATTCTGGCTGACGATGTGAAGTGCGCGCACGGCGCTGCCGTCGGCCAGATTGAAGAAGACGAATTGTTTTACCTGCGCACCCGCGGCATCCATCCCGATCTCGCGCGCAACCTGCTCACTTATGGATTCGCCGAAGAAGTTATAGCCAAGATCAAGATCGACTCGATCAGAGAGCAGCTTGATAGCGCGGTTTTGAATCGTCTGAACGCGCGACTCGAAGCATAAAAGCGACGGAAGGAGCGTCGGCATGAAAATACTTGCAAGAGTTTGCAGTGTCCTCGGAATTGTATCGGCACTCTTTGCCGCGGCGTCCGCTCAAGGTATGCTCCTGCCGCCGCAGACCCAGACCGTCACTCTTTTTGCCGTCAACAAATACCAGTCGTCACGCGAATCCTGTTTGCAGTTTACGAAGATTCCGCGAGGTTGCCATTTGCGTTACGGCTCCCTGTATGCAGGCGACGATTGGGATTGGTTTGATACCGCGTCCGCCAAAGAGATCAGAACGGTCGTTCGCGATCTGGGATACCTGGATTGGAGCGACAACTTTAAAGTTCCGGTGGTCGTGCCGTTTAGAAAACTTGGGCCGGGCGAGGAACGAACTGTCTCCGTCGATACCTCGGGTGCGGACGGAGCCGACGGCGCGCCCGGTGCTCCGGGACGTGACGGCGCCGACGCCGATGGTGTGGTGCGGTCCCACCGCTGGCCTGCAGACGTCCCTGTTCCAACGCCATCGCCCGCTAAGCCGAAGCACGACGGTAAACCGAAAATAGATCCGGTCTTCGCCAAGGCGATCCTCCATCACATGTACGTGGTTCATGTGGTTGACGAGGTCAATGACTTTTACGTGCTGATGCGCGTCGAGGAGGTGCATCGAGGCGATTCGTGCACCGTGTCATGGAGAGTTGTACCCAGTCCCGAGGCGGAAGAGGGAAACCGGATAGGGAAGTAACCAGTGATAGCAGCAAACCCGATTGAAGAAGTCACGACTGATTGGAACGTGGAACGCATCCGCGAAGACTTTCCGGTGCTGCGCCAGATTGTAAACGGGAAGCCCCTGGTTTATCTCGACAACGCCGCGTCTTCGCAGGTGCCGCAGGTTGTTATCGATCGTGGCAGTATCTATCTGGAAGACGAACACTCCAACATCCATCGCGGCGTCCACTACCTAAGTCAAAAAGCTACCACTGCCTACGAAGGCGCGCGTGAGAAAGTTAAACGCTTCATCAACGCGCGCGAGGCGAAGGAATGTATTTTCGTGCGCGGTGCGACCGAGGGCATCAACCTGGTAATGCACGGCTACGGTCGAAAATTTATCGGGGCGGGCGATGAGATCATCATTTCGGCGATGGAGCATCACGCCAACATTGTCCCCTGGCAAATGCTGTGTGAAGAAAAGGGAGCGCTACTGCGCGTTATTCCGATGAACGACGCCGGCGAACTACTGCAGGATGAGTATCATGCACTGCTGAATGAGAAAACGAAGTTCGTGGCCTTCACCCATGTTTCAAACGCGCTGGGCACAGTTAACCCAATTAAGCAGATGATTGAACAGGCCCACAAATATGGCGTGCCGGTATTAATCGACGGCGCACAAAGCGCGCCGCACCTGGAAGTGGACGTTCAGGATTTGGATTGCGATTTTTACGCGCTCTCAGGTCACAAGATGTTTGCGCCCACCGGCAGTGGCGTTGTGTACGGCAAAGCGGCGCTGTTGGAAAAAATGAATCCTTTTCAGGGTGGCGGCGACATGATCCGCAGCGTCACCTTTGAGAAGACTACCTACGCCGACTTGCCAAACAAATTTGAGGCAGGCACGCCGGCGATCGCGTCGCAGATTGGCCTGGGCGCGGCGATCGATTACTTGAATTCGATAGACCGCAAGCAGGCAGCGGCGCATGAGCATGAACTGCTGACATACGCGACCGAAAAGCTGAAGGCAATCGAAGGCGTGCGCGTGGTCGGTACGGCGCGGGAGAAAATCAGTGTGCTGTCATTCGTCATCGATGACATCCACCCGCACGATATCGGCACAATCCTCGATCAGGAAGGCATCGCGATTCGCGCCGGTCATCATTGTGCGCAACCGGTGATGCAGCGCTTTAATATTCCTGCTACAGCGCGAGCCTCTTTCGCTTTCTACAACACCAAAGAGGAAGTTGACGTGCTGGCGCGGACGATCGAGAGAGTCGTGGAGATATTTTCATAGGGAAGAGGGGAAAAGGCGAAGGGGTAAAGGTCAAAATCCAAACCTAAGCTCTAAAATCTAAACTCTTAAATCTAAAACTTAAAATCAAAGATCAAAGATCAAAGATCAAAGGTCAAAGATCAAAGGTCAAAGGTCAAAGACCAAGAGCCACAAAGCTACTACTTACTGCTTACTGCTCACTGCTTACGATACTGCCATGTCTGAATTAAGCGAACTCTACCAACAGGTCATTCTCGACCACAATAAGAAACCGCGAAACTTTCGCAAGCTGGAGACCGCGAACCATTCCGCGGAAGGCTTCAATCCACTCTGTGGTGATCAATTGACTGTCTATCTGGATCTCGAGGACGACGCGGTTAAGGAAATAAGTTTTGAAGGCTCAGGCTGTGCTATCTCGAAGGCGGCGGCCAGCATGATGACCCAGGCCGTAAAGGGCAAGAGTAAGCAGGACGCGGAGCAGCTCTTCAACGAGTTTCACCGCATGGTCACCGGCGAACTGGACGAGGAGACGACTCCAAACAAGCTGGGTAACCTGAAAATATTCTCCGGCGTTCGCGAATTTCCGGTGCGCGTGAAATGTGCGTCGTTGCCATGGCATACGATGCATGCCGCGCTCAACAATGAAAGTCTGGCTTCGACGGAGTAGGCGACGGCAGCATATTAATGAAAGCGAAAGGCGGGCGACCGCCTTTTTTGTTGAGCCGCGCCCAGGCTGCCGCCGCGGGAACGTCGCGGCTGACAAAACACTGGTAGAGCGGGCATAATGCTTTCACCCTCTTTTGAACAGGACAATCCACTTTGATCATCACCGCTGTTGAGCTGCGCGAGATTCGCCTGCCCTTAATCCATTTCTTCGAAACAAGTTTTGGACGCACCACTGAACGTCGCATATTGCTGGTGAAAGTAAACGGCAGTGACGGTATTGCGGGCTGGGGCGAATGCACCGCGGGCGAAGGTCCGTTTTATTGCGACGAATGGACGGAAACAGCGTGGAGCACGATTAAGACGTTCCTGGCGCCGATGGTCATCGGGAAGGAGATCGCTAACGCTGCTGAGCTTTGGGATCTAATGAGCGCGGTGCGCGGTCACCGGATGGCGAAAGCGTCGCTAGAGACCGCCGGTTGGGACCTGGAGGCGAAACGGCTTGAGGTGCCGCTCTGGAAACATCTCGGCGGAGTGCGTAACGAAATAGGCAGTGGCGTTTCTATCGGCATACAGGAGACGTTTGAAGCACTTGCCGAGAAAATTGAGGTTGAATTACGCGCCGGTTATCAACGCATCAAGATAAAAATCAAACCCGGCTGGGACCTTGAGATCGTCAGGCGCTTACGCGAGAAGTTTCCCGCGATGCCGTTGATGGTGGACGCGAACTCAGCCTACTCGCTGGCCGACGTCGATCTATTCAAGCAAATGGATCAGCATCGTCTGATGATGATTGAGCAGCCGCTCGCCCACAGCGACATGTTTGATCATGCGGAGTTACAAAAACAGATTGAGACGCCCCTCTGTCTTGATGAATCGATTCACTCGGTGGAAGATGCGCGCCATGCGATTCAACTTGGCGCGGCACGCATCGTCAACGTAAAACTTGGTAGAGTGGGTGGACACACACAGGCGAAGAAAGTTGAAGCCGAATGTCGGAGCCGCAATGTGCCCGTGTGGTGCGGTGGCATGCTTGAGGCTGGTATCGGTCGCGCGCACAACATCGCCATGGCGACCCTCGCCGGTTTCAGTTTGCCGGGAGACGTTTCGGCCAGCGCGCGGTATTGGGCGGAAGACATTATCGAGCCGCAGGTCACGGTCTCAGCAAATGGAACGATCCTCGCGCCCAACAAACCGGGGATAGGATTTGAAGTTAATCTGTCAAAGATTGATAAATTGACTGTAAGAAGAGAAATGATCGCTTAGCGGAGTAGCGACCTAATTTGAAATGCTCTGTGGAACCTCGGTGTTCTCCGTGTCTCTGTGGTGAGTGTTTGCCTGATTTTTTCACCACAGAGGCACAGAGAACTCTGAGGTTCCACAGAGAAATCATTGCCCAAAAGGGAAGTCCAGACTCACAAGCTAAACATGGAACTTACCGACGCAAACCTAAAGGCCTTGTACGATTACTTTGTTGGTCGACGCGAAGCAGTGGTTTCGTTTACGCGAGCGTTGGTTGAAACGGAATCGCCATCCGGAGATGAGGCGGGGAGTAAGGCGATAGTTGCGCTGTTGGCGTCCGCTGCAGAGGCGATTGATGCCATTACGAAGGTTGAACGTGTCACCAGCGAAAACTATGGCGAACACCTGCGCCTGACCGCTTTTGGCGAATCACGCGCGAAACCGATCGTCATTATCGGCCACACAGACACCGTTCATCCGCACGGGTCTTTCAAGCTTTCGCCCTGCCGCGTGGAAGGAAATCGCGTTTACGGGCCAGGCATTTTTGATATGAAGGCCAACTGCGCGCTTGCACTTGAAGTCGTGCGGGCCTGTGCGGTTGTTCGTCTAAGCATCGGGCGACCGGTGATTTTGCTATTCACCTGTGATGAGGAAACGGGAAGCCGTACCGGTAAGCAACTTGTTGAAGCAGAGGCTCGCCGGGCACATGCCGTATTCGTGCTCGAGCCGCCGGCCACTGGGGGACGAGCGAAAACCGGCCGCAAGGGCACAGGCATTTATTGCATTAAGGCGTTTGGGCGCGCGGCCCACGCGGGGCTCGAACCGCAGAAAGGGGCTAGCGCGATCCTTGAGCTCGCGAGCCAGACACAGAAACTGCACTCACTGAATGGCGCGGGCGATGGCATTAGCGTGAACGTCGGCGTCTTTCAGGGCGGTACGGTTTCAAACGTGGTGGCCGCCGAAGCGCGCGCCGAAGTTGACGTACGGTTCAGCAACAGTGAGGAAGCTGCGCGTATCGAAAGTGAGTTTCGGAATTTGCGGTCCGGTGATCCGCGCGTTCAATTAACTGTGACGGGGGGAATCAATCGTCCACCGCTCGAACGCAATGACAAGGTGCTCGCGTTGTATCAGCAGGCAAAGAGTATAGCGCGGCGCCTCGGTTTCGAACTCGGCGAAACGCAGGTCGGCGGCGCATCTGACGGAAACTTCGCGGCCGCCGCAGGCGCGCCTGTACTCGATGGTTTAGGGATAGACGGCGATGGCGCACATGCTACGCACGAGCACATCCTGGCTGACGACATTCCGCGGCGCGGTGCTCTGCTGGCAGGTTTGATGGCTTCGCTTTAATCACTCTCATGAAAATCGCGACCTGGAACGTCAATTCGATTATTGCTCGTTTGCCGCATGTGCTGCGTTGGCTGCAGGCCAACGAGCCTGACGTGCTTTGCATGCAGGAAACCAAGTGTACTGACGACAAGTTTCCCTTTGCCGAGTTGAATGACATCGGCTATTGCGCGAGCGTCTTCGGTCAACAAAGCTACAACGGCGTGGCCATCCTCGCGCGACAGGAATGCGTCGACGTGCAGCGCGGCAACTACGAAGATCAGGAAGGCGCGCACGCGCGGCTGCTGGCGGGAACGTATAACGGCATGAGGATCGTCAACGTTTACATTCCTAATGGCCAGTCAGTTGGTTCCGAGAAGTTTGAGTTCAAACTCGATTGGATGCGACGGCTGCGATTATTCTTCGATAACCACATGCAGGTCGACGCTCCGGTTATTCTTTGCGGCGACTTCAATGTGGCGCCGGAGGATCGGGACATTCACAACCCGCAACTCTGGCAGGAACGAATCATGTGCTCGCAAGCGGAACGCACCGCCTTGGACGAAATCAAGCGTTGGGGATTTACCGATTCTTTTCGCCTGCACCATGAAGAAGGCGGGCAGTTTTCCTGGTGGGACTATCGCGCGGGCGCCTTTCGCCGCAACATGGGTTTGCGCATCGATCACATGTGGGTGACCAAACCGCTGGTGTCGCGAAGCACGAACACCTGGATCGACGCCGACCCACGCACCTGGGAGCGTCCGTCAGACCATGCGCCCGTGATCGCGGAGTTCAGCTAGTTCGACGTAAGCTCGGCCGTCTTCTCGGTAATATCTTTCTGACCCCATTCGTTGTCGCGGCTCGCCTCGCCCGCCTTGGCTCGTTTAGCAGCCTTCATCTTCTGCACCAAATCCATGTGCGTCGAAAAATAACCGAGGCTCTTGCCGACGATTTCCTGCACCGAGTTAAAGCCCTTGTCGGTCATGAACTTTTCGAAGCCCTCGATCAACTCATCGACCATTTTCACGCCGTGGAGCATCACCCCGGTGCAGAGTTGAACTGTCGAGGCGCCGAGCAACATGAACTCGAGTGCGTCGTGTGAATTCTCAATCCCGCCGATACCGCTGATCGAAACGTCTTGAGGCAGGCCCAACGCAAGCTGGCTAACCATGCGCAGTGCTATCGGACGAACCGCCTGCGAAGAATAACCGCCCGGCACAGTGTGTCCTTCGACGGTCGGCATGGGGCGCAAAGTGTTTAGATCAACGCCGATTACGGAGAGAATTGTATTGATCGCCGAAATGCCAACCGCCCCGCCCCGCACTGCAGCGAGCGACGGCTCCTTGATGTTGGTAATGTTCGGCGTCATTTTGGCCCAAACGGGAATGTTCGAAACCTCGGTCACCCAGCTCGTCACCTGTTCGCAAAGATCAGGGTGCTCGCCCATCTCTGAGCCCATCTTGCGTTCAGTCATGCCGTGAGGGCAGGAGAAATTTAACTCGAAGGCATCGACGCCGGTTTCCTGCACCCTCCTCGTGAGTTCCTGCCAACGGCTCTTCTCGTACTCCTCCATGATCGAGGCGATCAAAATGTGTTTCGGATATTCCTTCTTGATTTGGCGAAACTCATCCAGCCAAACGTCGATCGGCCGGTCTGAAATCAGTTCGATGTTTTCAAAACCGATGACTTCGCCGGAGGTCTTTGAACGCAACTTGCCGTAGCGCGGCACCACATTGACGACCTTTGCCGATTCGAGACTTACAGTTTTCGCGACTGCGCCGCCCCAGCCGGCGTCATACGATTTCGCAATCACGCGCGCATTCGTTCCCGGCGGGCCCGAGCCGAGCAGGAAGGGATTGGGGAAGGTGATACCGTTTACTACGATCGACAAGTCCATGTTTTCACTCCGGTGTAGCGCAAACTGTTAGTTTGCGATTTGGTGAGACGAAGATCGCAAACTAACAGTTTGCGTTACGATTTCTTAGTCGGCGACAAGCGATCCGTAAGTATCCGGACGACGATCGCGGAAGAATTGCCAGGTGTTGCGAACCTCACGGATCATATCGAGATCGAGATCCGCCACGATCAATGCATCAGTGTCGCGTCCAGCTTCGGCAATGAAGCGGCCGCGCGGGTCGCAGAAATAGCTCTGGCCGTAAAACTCACCGATGTCCCAAGGCTGTTCGTGACCGACGCGATTGATGGCGCCGATGAAATAGCCATTGGCCACCGCATGCGCGGGTTGCTCAATGCGCCACAAGTATTCCGACAAGCCGGCAACTGTCGCTGAAGGATTGAAAACGATTTCGGCGCCGTTCAGTCCGAGCGCACGCGCGCCTTCCGGGAAGTGACGGTCGTAACAAATGTAAACGCCGACGCGCGCGAACGCGGTATCAAATACCGGATAACCCATGTTGCCGGGACGGAAATAAAACTTTTCCCAGAAGCCCGGGTTCACATGTGGGATATGGTTCTTGCGATACTTGCCGAGGTATTTTCCGTCGGCGTCGATAACCGCAGCGGTGTTGTAATAAACGCCGGTAATCTCTTCCTCGTAAATTGGAACGACCAGCACCATGCCGTGAGTCTTGGCCACTTCCTGCATTAAGCGCACCGTCGGGCCGTCAGGAATTTTTTCCACCGCTTCGTACCAGCGTGTCTGTTGTTCGGCGCAAAAATACGGCGTGGTAAAGATTTCCTGCATGCAAAGAATTTGCACGCCCTGCTTGGCTGCCTGCTCGATGAAACCTAAATGCTTCTCGAGATTGAGCCGCTTAATGTCGTCGATCGGCTGATCGGTTGAAGCAGCGTTCGAGCATTGAATAAGTCCACATTTAACTGTCCGTGGCATTGTTTTCCTCCGCCTGTTCGAATTCTTCATCTAAGGTTCTGATTAGATCGTGGCGATCGATGTTCGACCACGCCCTGCGCGCCGCCTCCAGATGCTCATCGCGTTCTGCTGAGTTATCCGCCAAGCGCGCAAATCTCACCTGCGTCCATCCGACTGAGAAAGCGTCGCCGAACTCCTCAAATAGTTTCAGAGCCTCTTTGAAGTACTGGGCTGCTTCCTGTTGCAGTCCCTTCAGAAGCTGAATGTCCCCGAGCCTCGCCATACAGTTAGCTTCGCCCAAAACGCTGCCTATTTGGTGGTAAAGCTGCAGAGCTTTTTCAAACCGTGCGCGCGCAGTGTCGAAATCTGTGCGGCCAAGCGCGATCTCCCCGAGCCTCGCTGTGCAGTTAGCTTCGCCCAAAACACTGCCGATTCGGCGGTAAAGCGTCAGTGCTTCTTCAAACCGAACCCGCGCTGTATCGTAATCGGAACGTCGGAGCGCGATGTCGCCAATGCCAAGTATGCAGTTGGCTTGGCCCAAGAGGCTATCGCTTTGCCGATAGAGCATCAAAGCTTCTTCGAATCGAACCAGCGCAGTATCATTATCGTATCGTCGGAGCGCAAGGTCGCCCACACTGAAGGCGCAGTTCGCTTCCCCCAAGGTGTTACCCACACGCTTGTAAAGCGAAGACGCTTGTTGAAAAAAAGCGCTGGCATCGTCGTAATCGGAACGCCAGGCGGCGATGTCGCCAAGGTGTACTAGCGATGTGGCTTCGCCCAAAAGGTTCCCAGCCTGCACAAATAATGCTTTTGCCTCTTCGAGCAAGCGAACGGCTTCATCGAATTTGTAATGCCATCGAAGGCTCTGCTCGAGTGCGAGCAAGGAACTGGCGAGCGTATCTGCCGGGGCGCTAAACTTCCGCTGCAAAGCGACGGCTTCGCGCAAAGCTTCTTCAGCCTGAAGCCAATGAGAACGCGCATTCAGACCAAGCGCTGCGCGGTAAAGAAGCTGCGCCAAGGCTAACTCTTTTCCTTTCTCACTGCGGAGGCGATTGGCGGCTTGCAGCGCAAAATCCGGATCGATTGCCAGACCCTCAAGTTGTTGTTCAGTGCTCAATTCCACAGCTTTGGACTCGATTGCTCGAGATTCAGAAGGGGGCTCAACGCGCGTAACCATCGTGCGTACTGACCACAGATCAGGAGCGGTATCGCGAATCACGGGCTGGATCCAATGCGCACCGACGAACACCAGCGGGACTTTGATCCCGCGACTCAAAGGATTTCTAAACTGATTGAGGCGGGCTGCCATGCCACGCCAGGCCTCTACCCATTCCTCGTATTCCGGACTCGCTTTAGAGACCGTGGCCGATAACCACACCACCCCTGTCTGCTCACTAAGGTGCAACTCTAACAGGCGACCCGGCAGGGAAACTTTAAAGTCTTCGGGATCTTTGTACGCAACAGTTAATAAGCTTTTGCCTTCCGCTTCCAGATAGCGTGACAAAGCGATGCGACAAGCTTCAGCCCAGTCGCTGTCGGGCACCAACAACACGATAAAAGAGAATCCTTCGGAAAGCTCGAAGTGCGTTAAGAGATGTTGCCATTCAGGCGACACCGCAGGGTTCAGCCGGCGGCCGGCGACTTCGATTGCCGGGTCTGTTAGGATCGTAGTCATCCCGAGGGTAGAGTTAGTTGCTCAGAGGAACCATTCTTTTGCTGTCTTTCAATTATGGCAGCTACTTCGTCACGAATGAGAGGATGCACGTCGTACCAGTCCTTACCATTCGTTAGGTATAATACAAAATGCAGGTCAAGAAAACGCGTAAGCCGATTGATGTAATCAGTCTCCAAGCTCGGCAATACACAGTCTCTAAACTTTCCAATACCATCTAGCCATTTTGCGTCGTCGAGGGCAATAGGCATGAATTGCTTTTGTAACTCGGAGACAGCCGCTGCCAGAACCTCAGCGGATACTGGCCAAACATCCGCTCGTCTGACCACTTCACGCAACATCCGCAGAAGATCGCGAAAATGACCGCCACAAACGGAGATTAACTCTTCGGCTCTCCGTTTCGCGACGACCGCATCTTCGCCGAAGAAGTCTTTGAACCCTTTTTCACCAAATCTCTTTTTCGTCAGTGTCAGCAATGCATTCCACCCGTTATCATAGCGCGTCCTGGCTTCATCATTCTCCCACTGACGAATGCTGGGAATAGTAATTGGGTTTTCTACTGAAGGCTTAACGAATTTGAACCACGCGGGCACGGTGTAGACGGCGTGAATATAAGGAATCTGTAACAAGCTCAAGTGGTTTGAAAAGAGTCTGGTCGCACTTTGCAGTACTTCTTGCTCGTTGAATAGAGAACCTCGGAGCTGTTCGAGGGAATCAAAGATGAATACTACTTGACGCTCGTCGTCGAAGAATTGTTGGATCGACTTCACACCTTCTTCGAAGAACGCATGAGTTTCATTTTTCAGTTCCCCAATGCGGCCAGCCAGTAATTTCTGCACATTCTTTCGAAACGCCGGCGCAGACTTCAACGCCAATTTCAGATCAATACCGCCTTTCAATCCACCAATGACCTGACTGGCTGGGCTTTCAAATTCCAGCTTCCCTCCAATCTGCTCTGGCTCAATTCTAAGATTGAGAAAGAAGTTCTTCATCCGATCCCAAAAGGGTTGCCGCAGCACTCCTTCATGATGTCCTTGAAGCGCCTCGTGTTTTCGAATCGCGTCATCGAAAGCGCCAGCCAAAACAATCAATAAGTCGGATATCTCGATCGGTTCGGAGGGATTGATGTAATCAAGGGCATCGGCATAAAGGACCAGCTGCCCCTGTTCCTCTAATGCTTTTCGTAGCCGGAATAGCTCTGTAGTTTTACCCGAGCCACGAAAACCCGAAAAAAGTTGAAGACTTTCGATGCCACTTAGTTCGATGTTCTCCTCTAGCCGCTTTACGGGATCTTCAAGCCCTGAATCTTGATAAATAGGCTGATAAAGCGTGAAGTTAGGTTTTGCCGGATCCAAGGGTTCAAAGGGATCGAGGTTCTTATAAATTCTTTTTCTGAGTTCGCGTTGTTCGTTGGTTAACGGCATGGATTGACTTGAAAACCGCCTGGAAACATCCCACACAGCTGTGTTATGAGCTGCTGATCCGCTGGTTCATGAGCAGGTAGTATATGACGAATCCGAGCGCGAACGTAACGAAGTATCGTCGAATAACGGCGTGTTCTTAAAGCTGAACGGTAAAATTCGGCTGCTCGCGGTAGACAAACCAGAATCAAGTCTCAGAAAGTGTTGGACGTGGCGTATACGACGGTGGAACTAGTTTCATCAACAGCAGGTAGGTAATTGCCGCGCCGCCAAAGCCGACGAACCAGGCATACGGATATAGATCCAGCAACCAGGAAATGGGCGTGCCCATCCATTCAAGAACTTTTCCACCCCAGGCCAGGGCGCAGCCCAACAAGGTTGCGATCACCGCGCGCCAGTTCCAACCGGCGCTGTAAGCATAATTACCACGCGTAAGGTAGAGGTCGGGGAGAGCGAGCTGTTTCTGTCGGATGATCCAGTAGTCGGCGATCAGCACACCGGCGATAGATCCCAAGCCACCTGAGTATCCGACTAGCCAGGCAAAGATGTATCCGGACGGATCGGCCAGCAGGCGCCACGGCTGCATGAGTATTCCGATGATGCCGGTGATCAGTCCGCCCGTGCGGAACGAAATCCACTTGGGAAAAGCATTCGCAAAATCATTGGCCGGCGAAACGACGTTCGCAGCGATATTCACCGCCAGGGTAGCCACGACTACCGTGAACATCGAAATAGCGATCACTACGACACTATGAAACTGTCCGACCAGTTTCATTGGATCCCAGAGCTCATCCATCTTCATGTGTGGATAAATGACGACGGCCGCCGACGTGATCATTACACCCATCGCTGCAAAAATTGTCATCGTCGTCGGCAAAGCCACCACTTGTCCCAGCGCTTGATCGCGCTGGCTCTTTCCGAAGCGAGTGAAGTCCGGCATGTTCAGTGACAACGTAGCCCAGAAGCCGATCATCCCGGTGAGCGAGATGATGAAGATGGGCCAGAACTCGCTCAGGTTATGAAATTTGCTTTGCTGCGTTAGCAGGTAACCAAGTCCGTGCGCTTTCCAGAGCGCCCAGCCCAGTAAGAGCGCCGTCATGATCAGGACAAAAGGCGCCGCCCAGTTTTCCACCTTCCGGAGCAAGTCCATGCCGCGATAAATTATGTAGATATTGAGTGCCCAGAAGATCGCAAACGATAACCATTCAGTGGGCGCATGACCACCAATAGCCCCGCCGAGCAGAGTCGTCCAACCGGGTATGATGGCGCTGAAAAATGTGTGCAGCGCTTCACCGCCGATCCAGGCCTGAATGCCGAACCAGCCGCAGGCGACAATCGCGCGCATCAGCGCCGGAAGATTTGAGCCGTAGGTGCCGTAAGCAGCGCGTGCGAACACCGGGAAGGGAATTCCGTATTTCGTACCCGGGTGCGAATTGAGCAGTATCGGGATTAGAACGATCGTGTTGCCCAACAGGATGGTGATCAGCGCCTGCCACCAGTTCATGCCGGAGCTGATCAAGCCTGAAGACAACATGTAGGTGGGAATACAGTGCGCCATGCTAATCCAGAGCGCGGCGTAATTGTAGGTCGTCCAGTTGCGCTTCGATACGGGAACCGGCGCGAGATCGTGATTGTAAAGAGTACTCCGGGTAATTGTATCGAGCGCGTTGTCAGCTAGTTCGACTCGACCGTCGGCATGTTGAATTGTTTCGGGCGAATGGTTTTCCGGCACTGTTTCGGTGAGCTCCTACTGTTGCTGATGAAAAACTGCTGGTGAATCTGAAGGGATTTGGACAGGCCGCATAGTAAGGCACGGCCGGTCGGGCGACAAGCGCTTTTCCAATCCTCCAGAGTCCGGCGCTAAACTCCCTCTCCCTCCGGGGAGGGTTTACTCGAAATCGCGGTTTTTGAATTGCTCGGCTTGTGGTTTATTGCGGACCAAGGTTTGGCAGAGCGAATTTCGCGGGAGATGTCAGTAGGCCCTCACCCTGACCCTCTCCCAGAGGGAGAGGGAATGGGGGACAAACCTTGGTGCAGCTTTTTTTGAAACTCACATGCTGACGCAGGTGCCGCGCTTCAGGAACTGACCGTCGCCGGCTTTCCCTTTGTACTCACCGTTTTCGATGACGATCTTGCCGCGCGAAAGCACAGTCTCCACCACGCCCTTAATCTTTTTGCCCTCGTAGGTGTTGTAGTCGACGTTCATGTGGCTCGTTTTAAGGCCGAGAGTTTGTTCCTTCTCTGGATCAAAGATCACGATGTCAGCATCTGAGCCGACTGCGATTGTGCCTTTCTTCGGGAACAGCCCAAACATCTTGGCTGCAGCCGTCGAGGTGAGTTCAACGAAACGATTCAGGCTAATGCGATTTTCAACTACGCCCCCGTTGTAAATCAGTGGCACACGGTTTTCGACTCCCGGCGCGCCGTTGGGAATCTTTGAGAAGTCGTCGCGGCCGAGCTCCTTCTGTTCTTTCATGCAGAAGGGACAGTGGTCAGTCGAGATAACCTGCAGGTCGTCCATCTTCAAACCCTTCCACAATTCTGCCTGGTTCGACTTGTCGCGCAGCGGCGGCGTCATCACATACTTCGCGCCGTCGAAACCAGGCTCGTCGTAATTGTCGAGCGAGAGAAATAAATACTGCGGACAGGTTTCCGCGAATGCCGGAATGCCACGGTCGCGCGCCTGTCTCACCTGGTTCAACGCGTCGGCGCACGACAGGTGGACGATGTACACCGGTGACTCGGCCATTTCGGCGATTGCGATCGCTCGATGCACGCCTTCGGCCTCTGCCACAGTGGGACGAGTCAGTGCGTGATACTTCGGCGCCGTGTGGCCCTTGGCGAGTGCGTGCTTGATGATTTCATTAATCACGATACCGTTTTCCGCGTGCATGCAGATTAGCCCGCCGCGTTCTCCGGCCGCAGACATCGCGCGAAAGATGGTTGCGTCGTCAACCAAAAATACTCCCGGATAGGCCATGAACATTTTGAAGCTTGTTACACCCTCGTCCATCGCCGTATGAAGTTCTTCGATCTGGTGGTCTTCAAGTTCAGTCGTGATCAGATGAAAGCCATAGTCGATGGCGGTTTTGCCTTCTGCTTTTTGGTGCCAATTGTCGATGCCCTGAATGAGCGACTCACCTTTGTACTGAACAGCGAAGTCGATGATCGTGGTTGTGCCACCGTAAGCAGCGGCGCGCGTTCCGGTTGTGAAGTCGTCTGAGGCCTGCGTGCCGCCGAAGGGCAGTTCCATGTGCGTATGCGGATCAATACCGCCGGGAATGACGAGTTTGCCGGCGGCGTCGATGACGACGTCAACTTCCATTTCCAGCTTGGCGCCGATCACGGAGACGCGTTCGTCCTCGATCAGGATATCGGCTTTGTAGTCGTCAGTGGCCGTGATCACGCGACCGTTTTTGATTAGAGTTTTCATAAGATTTTCGCAGTTCCTGACCGATGATGATGATGATGACGATACTTCGAAAGGCCGTTGAAACGGCCTACTGAGAATCTCTTGAGCCGCAGTAACCAGCCGTCAAACGGCTGGCCTGGCAGCCCTGCGGGCTAGCCGCCTGAAGGCGGCGGGCTCTTGCGAACCCGCCGCCTGCTAATCGTCTACTTTAACTGCGGCTTACTGCGTCAACTCCGACGTCAGGATCGCGCCGTTCAATTGCGTCAACACCGCGCTGATCTTCAATACCTTGCGCGTGTCCTTGGCGATCCAGACTATGGTTTTGTCAGCCTCGTTGTCGGCGGAAGATATTTCGACTTTGTATGCGTCGAATGTACCCGCCGGCACCGTTACGCTCTCGATCCCGATCACCTTCAACTGCTTGAGCTGCAGTTTCTGCTTTTGCACGTCGAGATTTCGGAAGCCGACAGAGTAACCCTCCGCGAGTGGCAAGGCGCCCACAACATCGTAAGCACCCGCGCCATCCGCAAATAACGCACCGCCAAGATCGACTGCAATCGGACGGTCTTGCCCGTTCATGCTCATGGTGCCGGTCGCCTGGTTACCTTTGATGTCGATCTCGATCGCCATCGGTCCTTGCTTGATACTGCGGTGCGTCAGCAGTAACGTGCCTTTTTGAATGGTCGACACATCCACGATGTCGCCTTGCGGTGTGGTCGCAGTTTCAGTTACGAGCCAGGCGGTGCCGCCGTCTTTTACTTCCGACTTCACAGTCAGTGGAATCAGGTTGCCACCGAGTGCGATTGACGCTTTGTAATCGGCGGATCGTGCCTGCAGATCGGTCGCCGGCTTCGGTGCAGATTCCGCGACCGCTTCCATGCGCTTCGGCATGGTGACTGTTTTGACATCCACCGTGATCTCTTTCAGACGAGTGGCGACTTCCGGAGTCATCGTTTCCTGGTAACGACCGCCAAGGTGCTTCGCCAGAAACTTCTCGGCCGTCGCAAACATCGCCATGTTGTTGACCGGTCGCTGGAACCCGTGTCCTTCGTCGGGCGCCACGATGTACTCAACCGGGTAATTGCGATCGCGCAGCGCAATCACGATTTGATCGGCTTCGCGTTTGTTGACTCGCGGATCGTTGGCACCCTGGATAACCAGCAAAGGCGTCTTGATTTTGCTGGCGTGATTGAGCGGCGACTGCCGTTCAAGTTGCGCCTTGCCGGCAGCTGTCGCGGGATCGCCCATGCGTACGGCGAATAGCTTACGAATCGACTCCCAGTAGGGCGGAATCGTCTCCAGCAGCGTCACCAGATTCGATGGCCCGACGATATCAACTGCCGCAGCGTAAAGATCCGGCGTAAAAGTAACTCCGGCCAGCACCGCATAGCCGCCATATGAGCCGCCCATGATCCCGACACGTTTCGGATCAGCGATGCCCCGATCGATTAGATACCTGGTGCCCCAGGTGAGATCGTCCTGCATCTTCTGGCCCCATTCGTTGTTGCCGGCGTCGAGAAATTTCTTGCCGTAACCAGTCGAGGCGCGGAAGTTCGGAAGCAAAACGGCGTAACCACGGTTCGCGAGAAACTGAGCGATGCTGTTGTACCCCCAGGTATCACGACCCCACGGACCACCATGCGGCAGAACGATCGCCGGCAGGTTTTTGGCGGGAACACCTTTGGGCAGCGTCAGGTACGCGGGAATCTCGAGGCCGTCAGATGATTTGTAACGCACAGCAGTCATCGGCGCGAGGTAGTCGCGATTTAACTTTTCGCGCTGGCGATACTGCAACGTCAGCTTCTTGGTGTTGCGGTCAAACAGATAACGCTCGCCGGGCTCAGTGTCGCTACTGGCGACGATCAGAAACAGTCGTTCGTCCTTAGTGCCCGAAGCAAAACCAATCTCCTTGCCCGGTAGTTTCTTTTGCAGCAGCTTGTAGTCGGCTTCAAACCCTTTGTCTTTCCAATAGATGCGCTCACGCTCGTCGGTATACGACGTGGCGATCATTTCGTCAGTCAGTTCGGAGAAATTCACGCCACCAAAGTCCACGCGATTCATCGGATCGGATTCGACCAGCTCTTCTTTCCCAGTGGCCGGATCGAAAAGGATTAAGCGCGTGAGATCGACGTTGCCTTTATTCGTTTCGAAGTAAACGCGCTGACCGTCTTTGTGATAACGAACCGGTCCGCAGCTTTCAAACACACCGCACGAATAAACTTTGGTGAAGCCGTTCGCGTCGACGCGAAGGACTTCCGTGTCGCCGTTGTCCGCAGCACGCGTCGCCAATTTCAACTGATCTTTCAGATCGAAAATCCAACTGGTGATACGCTCGGTATTCTTGCGAACGAGCGTCCGCTCTCCGGTTGAGATCTTTACCTTATACAAATCGTGCCACGCCGGATCGCGGTCGTTCAGGCCGATGTACATTGCGTCGGGCTCGCTGCGAGGAACAGCGTAGATTGCGGCGCGTACTCCCTTGGCGTCGGTCAGATTTCGCGCGGCGGGAACGTCCTGGCCGGCCGCTGGCGCTTCCGCCGGGTTCACTGCGTAAACGAGATAGTTTTCATCACCGCCTTTGTCCTGCACAAAGAGGATGTACTTGCCGTCGCGACTCCAGAAGTATTGAGTCACCGGTCGGCTCTTGTCCGCAGTCAGGGGCTTGGCCGCATCGAATGGCTCCTCGGTACGTTTGACCCAAATATTGCGCGTGCCTTTGAAGGGCTTCACGAAGGAGATGAATTTGCCGTCGGGAGAAATTTGCGCGCCCGAGATTTCGGGATCGCCGAAGAATAGCTCACGGTCGATGAGCGGCGGTTGCGTATTCGTATGGCCAAAAGTTGAGCGCGGCGTTGCGCCCAGGCCGAGGCAGAGAACAGCAAACACAAATGCCAGCGATTTGCGGGAAAAACTTGTCATAAAACCTCTTTCATGGAGTTGTGGGAATTAGGCAATCGAGACTGAATGACTTAGTACGTCGCAAATGCGTTGCTAGTTTCATGGAATCAAGCTGGTGATTTGGGCGGGGAAGGCTTTGCACAAGAAGACCAAGCGTGGTTCTTGAAACACAAAATCAGAACGGGGAGCGGTAGCGACCAGCCGGACACTCAGCTTTCCAGAAGTTGGAGCGCATGTTTGCGCGCATTTCATGCGTCGACCCTTCGGCTGCTCGCTACCGCTCCCAGTTCTGATTTTGTCTGACCAGACAATTCAATTCCTCAGCTATGGATAAGCTGTCTACAAAACTTCTCCTGCTTCAGCTAGTACAAATTCCCCTCGCGCTTGCGGCCGGTGTAATCGACGTATACCACCTTCAGTTCAGTGTAGAAGTCGAGCGCAGTCGAACCCTGTTCGCGATCGCCGATGCCGGTTCCTTTAATACCGCCGAAGGGAATGTGCGCCTCGCCGCCTGTCGTCGGTGAATTGATGTGAGTCATGCCGGTTTCGATCTCGTCGACAAACCGGAAAATGCGGGCAGCGTCGTTGGTAAAAATTGAAGACGACAAACCGTATTCGGTGTCGTTTGCAACTTCCATCGCTTCGTCGAAATTCTTTACCCGGAGAACTGACAACACCGGTCCGAAAACTTCTTCGCGAGCAATACGCATGTCAGGAGTGACGTGATCGAACACAGCCGGATTAACGAAGAAACCTTTGTCCAAACCGTTACCGGTTGCGCGTGCGCCGCCGCAAACCAGGGTCGCCCCGTCTTCGCGACCGATATCGATGTACTTCAAGACCGTTTTGAACTGTCCCTCATCGACGCTCGGTCCCATTTCGGTAGCCGGATCCATTCCGTCGCCGATGCGCATTGATGCGGCCCGTTTACTGATTCGATCGACAAATTCGTCGGCAATGTCATTTACGACGACCGCGCGGCTGGTGGCCGTGCAGCGTTGACCGGATGAGCCAAACGCACCTTGCGCCGTCGACTCGACCGCCAAATCCAGATCCGCGTCTTCGAGAATGATGACCGGATTTTTGCCGCCCATCTCACACTGCACCTTCGCGCCGCGCCGTGAGACTTCCTCGTAAAGACGAATGCCGACTTCATTCGAACCAGTGAACGACACGGCCTTCACCGCCGGGTGATTGATGATTTCGTCGCCCGCTTCCGAGCCGGAACCGAGAATCAAATTCAAAACGCCCGGAGGTATGCCGGCCTCGGTGAAAATCTCCACGATGCGGACCGCGGTCGCCGGCGTCAATGTGGCCGGCTTGAAGACCACCGTGTTTCCGGCAACCAGTGCCGGCGCGATCTTCCAAACGGGAATAGCGACTGGAAAATTCCAGGGCGTCACACAAGCAACAACTCCGAGCGGCTGCTTGATTGTATAGGCAAAATTTGCCGGCAGTTCTGACTGAATCGTTTCACCGTTCATACGTCGCGATTCGCCGCCGCAAAATTCCGCGACGTTGATGGAGCGCTGCAGTTCTCCGCGCGACTCCGCCAGGGTCTTGCCCTCTTCTTTAGTCAGTATCTGAGCCAGCTCTTCTTTATTGTCCTCAAGCAGACGAGCAGCACGCGTTACGATTCGACCGCGAGTCGGCGCCGGAGTGTTGCGCCAACCACGAAATGCATTGCTGGCCGCCTCAACAGCCGCGCGCGCTTCTTCGCGGGTAGCTTGCTTGACCGTGCCGAGCACTTCGTCGGTATTCGCTGGGTTGATGTTCCGAGCGATCTTATTGGACGCGGATTCTTTCCATTCGCCGTTGATGAAATTTCGATAGTTAGTCATAGAAACTGAAAGATTGGACGCACGGGGTTGCAGGATTAAACGGAGCTTAATATATCATCTCAAACGTTCCGAACCCCAATGAGCATAGTCTGGACCTCGATCACATTTTCAGATGCAAACAGAGAGCAAAACGGACACGAATCAATTGGATGAGATGGCGGCAAGAGAGCCAGAAACATTGGGTGCGCTGTTAGCGGCGCGGGTAAGCGTCTCGCCTGACAAGGATTTCCTATTTAGTGAAACGGATGGGCGGTCGTTCACTTACGCAGAGTTTGAGCGGGCGGTTAACCGTACGGCAAAACTGCTCTCAGCCCGCGGCATCAGCAAGGGCCACGTGGTCAGTCTGCTTATGCCCAACAGCGCTGAATACATCATTGCCTATTTCGCGTGTTGGAAATTGGGAGCGACCGCCGGCCCGATCAATTCCTTACTCAAGGCCCAGGAAATTTCGTTTGTGCTGACTGACTCAGAGACTCGCCTGCTGCTCGTGCACCCGGAGTTCTTGCCGACGATAGAAAGCATTCGGACACGCGTGCCCACACTCAGCGACGTAATACTTTTTGACAACGCGGCCGAAGCGACACGCGATCTAGATGAGTTTGCCTCAAGCGATCCGACGATTGATCGCGAAACGGAAGCGATCATCATCTACACCTCTGGCACGACCGGTAAGCCCAAGGGCTGCCTACTCACGCATGGCAACCTGATCGCGAACGCGAAACAGATCAGCTCGTGGCTTGGGTTTACGGAGGCTGATCGCTTGCTCACCATCATGCCGCTGTTCCATATGAACGCCGTTTCAGTCACCACCATGTCGGCCCTCTATGCAGGCGGTTCAACTGTGGTTAGTCCAAAGTTTTCCGCCTCGCGTTTCTGGCAAATCATTTCGGAATACCAGATAACTTCGTTCGGCTCCGTGGCTACGATGCTTTCGATGCTGCTCAGCACTTACCCCGACGGGGTCCCGGCAGGGATGGAGACAAAACAACTCCGCTTTGCCATGTGTGGCTCGGCGCCGGTTCCGGCCGAGGTAATGAATCGTTTCGAAGAGACTTTCGATTGTTTGGTCATTGAAGGTTATGGGCTTTCGGAATCAACCTGTCGTTCTACTTTCAATCCGCCGGATAAACGACGGCGTCCGGGCTCATGCGGTATGCCGATTGGAAACGAAATGCGCGTCGTTGATGATGATGATCGAGAGGTGCCGAACGGTGAACTGGGCGAGATCGTCTTGCGCGGCGAGAATATTTTAAAGGGCTACTACCGGAATCCCGAAGCTACTGAGCGGGCCTTTCGAAATGGTTGGTTTCACACCGGCGACGTCGGTTACCGCGACGACGACGGATTTTTTTACATCGTAGATCGCAAGAGCGACATGATCATTCGCGGCGGTGAAAATATCTATCCGCGCGAAATCGACGAGGTGCTTTATCAGCATCCGGCCGTCGCTGCGGCAGCAACGATTGGAGTTCCCGACCCACTGTATGGCGAAGAGGTCGCTGCGTTTGTTGTGCTGAAAGAGGGAAGTGAAGCGACCGAATCCGAGATTATCGAATTTTGTCGAGCGCGGCTCGCCGATTACAAATGCCCGAAGTCAGTTCGAATCGTCGCCGAAATACCGAAAGGTCCGACCGGAAAGTTACTCAAGCGCGAACTCTCTAGGCTCTACGCAACGCTTTGACAAGCCACACACTTTTGCTAGAGTGCTCACGTTCAAGATAGTCAATTTCAATCGTCTGCCGGCGCGGCCGAGGCGGGTGATGGGTAAACAAGGAAGAGAGCCGCGGGAGTGCCTCACTTCCGCTTTGCACGAACCGTCACAACTCTAAACACGTGGCGCTCAGGCGCCTCAACTCACAGGAGAAATCTTATGCATATCAAATCAGTAAGAGCAATCATGCTAGCGCTTTCGGTGATGCTGATCGGCGTGGCGCCGAGCTTCGCAGATGTAATCTATGACAGCACCGTTACGCCACTTCCCGGAAACCTCCCCAGCGAAGGGCCTGAGGCATATGGGCTCAGAGAATTTGGAGACGGAATAACTTTCGCCGGCACTGCGCGCAAGTTGGTAAACGTGAAGGTCACGCTCAGCAGCTTTGCTTGTCAATCTGGCCGTTGGTACACGGGAGACTGCGTGACAACACCGGGCGCGACTTTTAGCCTTCCGGTTACCTTCAACATTTACAACTCCGGCAATCCCGTCCCCGGTTCCCAAATCGCGACGGTGACCCAGACTATCACTGCGCCCTATCGCCCTTCAGCAGACAACGTGAATTGCACTGGCGGAAATGCCGGCAAGTGGTTCGACGCGAGCAGCGGCATGTGCTTCAACGGCCAGGCCGTTAACGTCACCTTCGATTTCAGCTCACTTAATGTCGCGCTACCTGGTTCAGTTGTCTTCGGCGTGGCTTACAATTCAACACACTATGGTCCAAATCCAATCGGCGAATCGGCGCCGTGTTTCAGCACCTCAGGCGGTTGTCCTTATGACTGGTTGAACGTCGCGCTTTCGCCTGTTGTCACAGTCGGAACGAAACCGTATTTCAACACGCTCTATCAGAATTCGGTCTTTGCATCTGAATACTGCGATGGTGGAATCGCGGGCGTCGGTATCTTCCGGCTCGACTCGCCGACCAGTGCCTGCTGGATTGGTTTCAACCCGGCCGCACAGTTCAATGCGTCTAATGCTCCGACAACGCGGGACGATTGCAAGAACGACGGTTGGCAGACTCATACCACCGCTACAGGTGCAGGGTTCGCAAATCAGGGACAGTGCATTCAGTATTTCAACACTGGCAAGTAATCCGCACTCCTGGAACTAACAAAAAAGGGCGGGCCATGGTGGCTCGCCCTTCTTACGTTTGCAGTAAAAACCGCCGCAACTAAACTTCGCTCAGGCTGACTGTATTTGCTCTGGTATGTTTCAGGCGATCCATCATCCAGCCGCCGAACAGCCACAACGCGCAAACTGAAAGCATCACGACTGAAAACCATTTGCCGTACAAGCCGTCAGGTGAAAACTTTTCGGTTGCAGTGTGCAGAGCTTCGCTGTTGGGTAACAGCCCGGCTTCGGAAAACTCGTGCAGGGAGTAAATGCCAACCTGAACCATGAAAAGCAGCAGGAAAATACCGGTAACCTGGAAAAATCTCTTGACGTTAATCAGGTGGCCGTATCTGGCCCAGCCCCAGGCAAACCCGCCCGCCGCGGCCAGGCCCAGCGCCGCCCCGGTTAACATTTCCGAACCGTGCACCTGCAACAGCATCAGCGCCGTTTCCATTCCTTCTCGCGTGATCATCAGGAACGTAAACAGAAATACGCCCGCGATGGCCGCCGTGCGGGACGTGCGTGACGACACCTCACTCAGTCGATCCTTCATGCGCTGCTGAACCTTCGGGCCCGTGCGCCACATATAAATCACAAGGCTGCCAACCATCAGCATTGCGACTACGCCGAGGATTCCCTCGCGTAACGATTCGTTTGCGAGAAAACTGCTGAGATAAGCGCCGGCAGTTGTGCCGAAGAACCTCTGCAGAGTCGACTCCTCAATGCCGACGCTCAGCGCGTAGCCAAGCGCGGCACTGGCGGAAAGCGCTACCGCAATCGCGACGTAGACTGCGGGCGACAACCACTTTTGGCCGGATTTGCGTAAGTAAGAAAGGATGACAGCGACAAGCAGGAACGACTCGAATCCTTCACGAAAGACGATGATAAATGAATTAAGCATTACTAAGGTCCTAACTATAGATTGCCGACGAGGAGACAGTTGCGGCCCGCAACCGCCGAGCACTATACCCTAATTGAAAACAGTTTTCAATTTCAAATTAGACGAGACCGACGAATTTGGGCGGCAGGCCAGAGGTGTTATTGAGCTGTTACGGGGATTATTGCCAGATCGGCGCGAACGGGTCCGAGTGCAGTCACTGAAGTCAGCCGCAGCGGCAGGCGTCGTTTGTCATCACTGATCCAGGCCCGCAATTGAAATTTGTCGGCCTCCGGGTCATCGGTGGTCAGTGAAACAGAAATCGCGGGAATACTCTGGGCGCCGATTTGAATCGTTTCGCGTTTCAAGACGGTGACGAAAAGCGTCTTGGGCTTGTTGTTTACCAGCAGCGAGATGGCGTTGCGTTTGCCGGCCGAGAGATTGAAAGTGCGCACGAGGTAGAAGTACGAAAGATAATCATGTGTACCGATTGGTATTTCGATACGCTCGCCTTTTTCCCCGGTTACAGTGCCGTAGTCCTGGTTGAAGGTCAGCTTGTTTCCCAGCCGGTTACGCCCTTCATTGAAAGTGAACTCGGTGTGGAAGGGAAGCAGCGTTTTCGGATCGACGTAGGAAATCATTGAGTCGTTGGCGACGAACAGCTTTTGTAACGCGTTCGTGGTTTGCGCAGTTAACGTAAAACGAAACCCGTCGTGATCGAAATACTTTGATCGGGCCTGTACGTGGAAAGATGCCATCGCCACCGGCGCCTTAAAGTTTGGCAGGAACACCTGGTAGTTCAGTTGTTCGCCTACTTTGAACGGTAGGCCGACGAGATCGTCTTCCTTCGGCGTAGGGGGAATCACGAGGGGCTGCCGTGGAGTTGTGCTCGCTGGGGTAGGCGTTGGCGAAGGTGGAGGCGCCGGCGCGGTAGCAACAAACCCTGAGCCGGCGAGTTCCGCGGTAATCTCGCCAGTACGCACGCGCGTAACCGCAAGTACCGGAACGTGACGCTGGTCATCGCTGAAGTGAACGGTACCGCTATAACTGTCGCCATAGTCTGACTTCAGACGGACCTGAGCAACGACCGTATTAAATGATCCGACATTGGTCCTGATCACCTCCTGGCCAGTGACGCGCACTTCGATCTGGTAGTTCTGATTTGCGTGTCTCACCGTCAGCGCATATTTTTCACCCGACTTCAGTGGCAATGAACGAATGCGGTAAAGCGCCGAGAAGAGATCGTAGGTTCCCGGGAAACCGTTTGTGGTTCGCGACGGAATGGCGGCGGTGCCGGCGGGTTGGTTAAAATCGGCGGCGGTCTCCAGCGTGCGTGTCGTTTCCCGAACAATCTGCTGACCGTGATACGGCAGCCCGCTGATCGGGTCGACGTAGGTAATGTAATCGTTATTAATGGCAAACAACGCGGCGTTTACGACGCCGTTAGTTTCAACGTGTCCCTTCAGCTGAATTCCTTCGCGGCCGAAAAACATGCCGCGTCCGGAGACCAGCATTTCGACATGGGCGGCGCTGATGAAGTTGGAAAAGGAAACGTTATAGGTCAGCCGTTCACCGAGTTGATACGGCGAAGGCGACAACGGCTGGGAAGTGGATTGATTTGTTTGCTGGGCGGACGACGAAAAAACCAAGACGCCAAGGACCAGAACAATGCTCGCGAAGGCGAATTTCAAACGTTGGGTCACCTTTGAATCATAGTGCAAAATTCAATCAAGATAAATCGCGCAGGCTGAATCGTCCTCAATGTACACGCAGCCTGTGGCCAATAGTTCCTTTCAAATCGCAGCGCTGCCTACGCCTGTCGTGGTCATCTCGGCGACTATCTGCCGCGCAGCTGCTGCCGGATCCGCCGCCGAAAGGATAGGCCGGCCCACCACAACATAATCGGCGCCCGCCAGCATCGCTTCGCCTGGCGTCGTCACGCGCTTCTGGTCAAATAGATCGGAGCCCGCCGGGCGTATTCCTGGAGTGACAATCACAAAACGCGCGGCCTTCACTGCTGAACGCACAATGGCGATTTCCTGAGGGGAAGCGACCACACCATCCATACCACTCTGTTTTGCCAGCAGCGCGAGTCGCGCAACAAGATTGGCAGGCTCCTCTTTAACACCGACTTCAGTAAGGCCGGCGGCGTTAGCGCTGGTCAACGCCGTGACCGCGATTACGAGCGGCCGTGTCAGGCCTTCCTTAGCGGCGCATTCAGTAACCGCGTCCGCCGTGCGTCGCATCATCTCACTGCCACCGCTCGCATGAATATTGAAAAGGGAAACACCGAGACGCGTCGCCTCGACGCCGGCCTGGGCCACCGTGTTTGGAATGTCGTGGTACTTCAAGTCCAGAAATATCCGTTCGCCTGAGCTGACAATCTCCTTAACGAGGGATGGTCCCGCCGCCGTAAAGAGCTGCGAGCCAATCTTGAACATGCCGGCGATTCCGTGTAGGGCGCTGACAAGGTTTCGAGCCTTCGCTGGCGTGTCGACGTCAAGCGCGACGATTAGTTTGTTTTCGTTCATGTCTATTTTTGGAGGGCGGCGGCTTGACGCCGCTTTAGTTACGCATTCAAGTCAGTACCGGCGACCGGGTCAGAGAATTGCCAATTGCCCAATGCCGATTGCCGATTGCCGATTACAACTTACGGGACGCATCAATTGGCGTTCTTGAAAAGCGGCGTCAAGCCGCCGCACTCCAAAATTAACCTTGCACGAACTCTTTTGCACTTGAGCCTACTGCTTCGTCAAGTGAGACAAAACCCTTGCGAGCCACTATCCGGCGTAAACCGTCGTTAATGTTAGCCGCAATGCTCGGCCCTTCGTAAATGAAGCCCGTGTAAATTTGAAGCAAACTGGCGCCGGCGCTGATCATCGTCCAGCCATCCTCGGCGTTGAAGATGCCACCGACGCCGATCAAAGGCAATGTGCCGTCTGTCAGCGTGTAGAGTTTAGCCACCGTTTCCGCTGCCTTTCTCAACAACGGCGCTCCGCTCAAACCGCCGGCGCCACACGCCTCGACTTGTTCGCGTGGAGTTTTCAGAGCCGGCCGGTCTACTGTGGTGTTCGTCGCAATCAGTCCGGCGACGTTATTTTTTAGTGCTACTCGTACAACATCTGCCAGGGCCTCGTCTGTGAGGTCGGGTGAAAGCTTCACCAGCAGCGGTAACCTGCCGCGGCCTTCGAGTTCGTCTGACAACTCCTGGTTTCGTTGCTGCAACGCGGCAAGCAGCTTGTCCAATTGCGCGGACTCCTGGAGTTCACGCAATCGCGGAGTATTAGGAGAACTAACATTGACGGCGACGTAATCCGCGACTGGATAAACGATCTCAAAACTCTTGACGTAATCAGCGATTGCATCTTCTAGCGGGGCGATTCTGCTCTTGCCGATGCTGACACCCAGCACGCAGTCGGGTTTATGCTGCTGAACTCGGCCGGCAAATGCGGCGGCGCCCGCATTGTTGAAACCGGCGCGGTTAATGAGCGCCTTATCCAGCGGCAAGCGAAACAGGCGTGGAGCTTCATTTCCCGGTTGCGCGTGGTAGGTGACTGTGCCGGCCTCAATGAATCCAAAACCGAATGCGGCGAGCGACTCGAGCGCTACCCCATTTTTGTCAAAGCCGGCAGCGAGCCCGATTGGGTTTGAAAACGTCAAACCAAACCGACGCAGGGGACCAAACGGTGAACGCTGGTAGCGTTTGCCGATTGCCTTTGCCGTTAAGCCCGAAGCAAAAGAGAGAGACCGAAGCGCCAGTTCGTGGGCCGTTTCCGGCGGCAAACGAAACAGCAGCGAACGCAGCAGTGAGCGATAGGCCATTAGCAGAAGTGAAATGTGAAAAGTGAAAAGCGACGAATGGTTATCATGGCCACAGTTGCGTTCGTCTGCTGCAAATTAACGCCTTCGATCGGAGTCAACATAAGATACAAAAATGCCTGACGGCTGTCACTTGTCACTCTTTACTGCTTCTTGCTAGTATCCCGCGAAATGGATTTCATTGAGAAGGCTCGCATCATGGACAGCGCGCGAATCAATCGTGCGCTCGCCCGGTTGGCGTCGGAAGTCGTTGAAGAGAATCACGGCGCAGGTGATTTATATCTGGTAGGCATTCGCCGCCGCGGAGTGCCGCTGGCGGAACGGATGGCTGACAAAATCGCCGACCTGGAAGGCGATCGGCCGCCGGTTGGCATCCTCGACATCACACTCTACCGCGACGATCTTTCAACCGTCGGCGCGAAACCAATCGTTAACCGCACCGATCTTCCTGGCGATATCGAAAACCGAAACATCGTTTTAATTGATGACGTGCTTTACACCGGCAGAACCATCCGCGCCGCGCTGGATCAGTTGATAGATTTTGGCCGGCCGCGACGTGTGCAACTCGCAGTGCTGGTCGACCGCGGCAAGGAACATCGCGAACTGCCGATTCAAGCTGATTACATCGGGAAACTCGTGCCGACGAAAAAAAGCGAGATCATCAAGGTGATGCTGCAGGAGTTTGACGAGGAAGAAGGAGTGGTTATCGTCGAACGACCGGCGGCGGAAGCGGAATAACACAGCGGCCAGCGATGGCCGCTTTTGTTTGTTCGCTTGGTCCTGGGATTTGGGTCTTTGGTCTTTGGCTCTAACCGAGAATCACGTATTCCAAATTCCAAATTCCAAAGTACAAAGCACAAAGTACAAAGCACAAAGCACAAAGACCAAAGTTCAAAGTTCAAAGACCATCTGATTCAATGCAATTCAACCGAAAACATCTCCTGGGCATTCGCGAACTCGAGGCCGGCGAGATCGCGCACTTACTGGACACGGCGGAGACCTTTCGCGACGTTTCGCGTCGCGAGATCAAGAAGGTGCCGGCCTTGCGCGGCCGAACCGTCATCAACCTCTTTTTCGAGTCGTCCACCCGTACTCGTACGTCTTTTGAAATCGCCGCGAAACGACTCTCGGCGGACGCCATCAACATCAGCGTTGCCAACTCCAGCGTCAGCAAAGGTGAAACTCTGCTCGATACAGCCAGAAATCTTGAAGCCATGGCGCCTGACTGCATTGTCGTGCGTCATTCCATGTCCGGGGCGCCGCAGCATCTGGCGCGCATGGGCAGCGCGCCGATCGTAAATGCAGGCGATGGTTCACACGAACATCCGACGCAAGCTCTGCTCGATGCCCTTACCATTCGTGAACACAAGCAACAAATCCAGGGATTGAAGGTGGCAATTATCGGTGATGTCCTGCATTCCCGAGTGGCCCGTTCAAATATTCATTTGCTGACGAAACTTGGCGCCTCCGTCAGCATAGCCGGCCCCGGGTCGTTGGTACCGAAGGAATTCGGTGAACTGGTTGAGGCAGGCTTGCGCGTTGAAACGACGCTTGACGATGCAGTCGCGGATGCCGACGTTGTAATGATCCTTCGCATACAACGTGAACGGCAGGACGCGGCGTTTTTCCCGTCGATGCGCGAGTACGCGGTGCACTACGGCTTGAAGGCAAAACATTTAGCGCTGGCCGCCCCTGACGCGATTGTGATGCACCCGGGTCCAATCAATCGCGGGGTGGAGATCGCTTCGGAAATCGCCGATGGTGGTCGTTCGCTAATACTCGATCAAGTCACGAATGGCGTCGCGGTGCGCATGGCTGTGCTGTATCTGATTGCGGGTGGTGGTCGAACCGAGTTGGATGAGAAGGGACACTGACGTAGCGCAAACTGATCGCAAACTAACAATTTGCGTTGCATAACATGAAGCTGCTAATTGCCAATGGTTACGTAGTAGATCCGGTGCAGGGAATTAACACCGGCAGGGACCTCTTCATTGAGGACGGACGAGTCACTGCAGTGCTCGAACGCGGTCAGGAACGTCCGACCGACGTTGAACTGCTTGACGCCACTGGTCTCATTGTGGCGCCCGGCTTCATCGATCTGCATACACATCTCCGCGAGCCCGGTGCGGAATACAAAGAGACAATTGCGAGTGGCGCGGCGGCGGCTGTTGCGGGTGGTTGGGCCAGCGTCTGCGCGATGCCGAACACTGATCCGGTAAATGACAATGCGGCGGTTACCAGGTTCATTATCGAGCAGGCACAACGCGCGCAACTTGCAAATGTGTTTCCGGTGGGCGCCGTAACGAAAGGCCTGGGCGGCAAAGAGCTGTCTGAAATGGGCGAGATGAAAGCCGCCGGCATCGTGGCGATTTCGGACGACGGTCATCCGGTCCCGACTGGCGGCGTCATGCGACGCGCGATGGAGTACGCGCGAGGCTTTGATTTGCCGGTCGTCGATCACTGCCAGGATATGTCTCTCAGCGCGGGCGGCGTCATGCACGAAGGTCGCTGGTCGCTGATTCTTGGACTCCGCGGCATGCCGGCGGCGGCGGAAGATATGCACGTGGTCCGGGACTGCGTGTTGTCAGAACTGACCGGCTCCCGGGTACACATCGCACACGTTTCGACGAGCGGCGCGCTTGAGGCCGTGAGACGCGCCAAGGCCAACGGCTTGCCGGTCACCTGCGAAGTAGCACCGCATCATTGGACGTTGGCCGACGATGCGCTTGAAGAGTACGACACGAACACCAAGATGAGCCCCCCTTTACGCAGCCGCAATCATGTGAATGCGCTGTTAGAAGGATTGCGTGACGGAACTATCGACGCGATAGCCACGGATCACGCACCGCATCATGCGGACGAGAAGGGACTAGAGTTTGATGAAGCGCCGTTTGGTATTGTGGGTTTGGAAACTGCAGTGGGTCTGGCGTTCGACCTGGTGAATCAGGGCGTAATTGATATTGAGCGTCTCGTCTCTTTGTGCGCTGCAAACCCGGCTCGCATCTTCGGATTGAAAGATCGTGGCTCGCTAGCTCCCAATGCTCACGCTGACGTGACGATTCTCGATCCTGCCTGCGAGTGGACATTCGATGTCTCAAGATCAAAATCGAAAAGTCGGAATACACCGTTTGATGGCCGCTCGATGACCGGCGCCGCGGTAGCTACCATCGTTGGTGGTCGCCTCGTATATCTTCACCCCGATTACAGCCGAATTACAGACTCGAAAACCCGTAACGCATCAGCGAAATAGATCAACTTGGATTCGCGTGCGTTTTTGGAGTGCGGTGACCTGTCACCGCTTTTCTTCGCGGCGGCTCGACGCCGCGTTGCTTCAGTGATCATTCAAGCGGGCTGAGACAGGTCGCAGCCTAGAACCAAAGCGGTGACAGGTCACCGCACTCCAAAAAGCAGTTTCAGTTGTTGAGGATATTTTTGGAGGACCCACCCGCGCTCTCCCCTTCGCTTGCGGGTCCCCCATCGATCGGCGGCCGCGAGGCTACCGATTCCTGTTACGCAACACCTGGTTGCGAAAAAGTTATTGAACGTTCGTCGCCGGTAACGAAAGACCCTGGTTAAGCACCACGCCAAACTGGGTACCCGATTTCACCACCGCCTCGTGTCCTTTTGAAAAGACCGCCCCTGCGGCGCCCAATCCTCCACCGACCAACGCGCCAATACCCGCGCCCTTTCCGCCGCCGGCAATCGCGCCAATCAAAGCGCCGGTCGCGGCGCCACCACCAACAAACACGACATTGCGTTTGGTCGCCGAACGTCCTGAAATTCCACCTTCATTGTCTGCGTTGATCTGATCAGCATTTACGTCCGTGAGATCGCCGTTGATCGCCCTCGCAAAGCCCGCCGGCAAGCGGAGTGAAACGAAATGCACACCAACCGTGCCCGCTTTGCTCTTGCGCTGAGGCCTATTAACGCTCGTGACGCGGCCAGTGATGATGCTGCCTGCAGGGATAACCTGGACACCTTGTGCGTAAACGGGTTCAGTTACAGTGGTCGTAAATTGGTCGCCTACCCGAGCTGTCTCTGAAGTTATCGTCTGATTCAAACGAACGCGGATGACTTCGCCGGCGGCAACCTTGTGATAGACAACTGGAGGCACAACGCGACGCGCGGTGGCGCGACGACGCAGACTCGGCCGGCGCTTTGTTTGTGCAAATGCCGGAACGATTGTTGAGATCATCAACGCCAACATTATGACTGTGCTGCTTACCGCTTTCGCCAGACGTTTGTTAATAGCGTTTTTCATCCCCAACCTCCGCTGCTTCAGCCTGCGCAATTTCACTTTCCGTATTCTTAATTTGCTGATTCTTAAACTCTGCATTCCAACCCGCCTTTGCCGGCTCTTCACTCAATGCCACGCACCTCGTCGGCACTGTTCCGGCGCACGCGAAACTACATTGGCAATGACCGTGCCAGCCCTGGCGCGCGATCTGATGCCGATTTCTAAACGAATTTTGAGCGAATTTTGAGAGACGGAAGACTAACTGTGAAGCACGCACGATTCGTTATAGACGATGTGCGCAGAGATCGGCCCCACTCGCACGATATGGGATAAGGGACGTGCTGAAGAAACAGAACTTAGACCCTGTGAAGATCAGCGCGCCAGTTCTTGACTGCCTGTTTGATGTCTTTCGGTCGGGAGAATTTTCCGGCGACTACCTGCGTGGCGAGTTGCTCCAACTCGGCGTCACTCGCAAAGCGCAGGGCGCAGATTTGTGCCGGAGTAAGAGCGTTCATTTGCGCCGTCAGCGCGGGCGTCAGCACTTGTTGATAGCGCAGCTTTTCTTCGAGGCGAATCAACCGGTCCTGAACTCGCAGGGCGTTGATTCGTGCAAAAAGCCCAAGCAACACCAGCGCGAGCGAAACTACAATCCACCAGCCGGAATTCGCCGTAGGGGTCTCAACGCATACGACGATGGCCCAGAAAAAGTTAATCATGAGTACCGGCATAACAAAAAAGTGGAAGGGTGGATCCCACCGGGTATGGTTTGCAAAAGTTTGTGTTTCCATCTTTGACTCCTCTTTCGTTCGATTCCAGCGAACTATTTGCTGACTTGTTTGGAGTACCGCCTTCAGGCGGGCTTTTGCGATTTATCCGACCGGTCGCGCGAAAAGAAATCCCCGCTTGGAGGCGGTACTCCGGACCGCGACCTTATAGATTCGTCGGCAATGCGTCTGATACTGCTCCGGTCTTCAAAGCCTTTGGCAACTCCGGCGTGAAGTCCTCGCCCGGATTAATAAACTGATTACGCTCGAAGTTGTACTGCTTGTCGTAAAGCTGTTTGTAGCGGCCGCCTGCAGCCAGAAGTTCTTCGTGCGTGCCGCGCTCGACGATGCGTCCTGCCTCTAGCACCAGAATCTGATCGGCGCTGCGGATGGTTGAAAGTCGATGCGCGATAACAAACGTCGTGCGGCCGCGTCGCAGAGTTTGCAGGCCGTCCTGAATCATGGCTTCGCTTTCGCTGTCGAGACTCGAAGTAGCTTCATCCAGGATCAGGATTTTTGGTTCAGCGAGAATCGCGCGTGCAATGGCTACGCGCTGCCGTTGACCGCCCGACAGTTTCACGCCACGCTCGCCCACCACCGTGTCGTAACCGTCAGCAAAGCCGTTAATAAATTCTTCGCAGTGCGCCACGCGGCTGGCGGCGACTATCTCTTCGCGAGTCGCGTGCGGGTGAGAGAAGGCAATGTTTTCGGCGATGGTGCCGTCGAAAAGAAAATTGTCCTGCAACACCACTCCGAGTTGATTGCGATAGTCGCGCAGCCGCACTGTTTCTAAATCGCGTCCGTCGACTAAAACCTTTCCGGAAATCGGACGATTAAACGCCATCACCAGGCTGATCAAGGTGGATTTACCCGATCCGCTCGATCCCACCAGGGCCGTGGTTGACCCAGCCGGCGCGCCGAACGAAACCTCGTTTAGCACTGGCGTGTCGTCGGTATATTCGAAGCTGACATCTGCGAAAACCACTTCACCGACAATCGCGGGACACGGATCTCGATCAGCGTCTTCTTCATCTTCGGTAGCCATGCGCTTTATCTCGCGAATGCGATCGAGCCCGGCAAAGGCTTCCGTGATCTGCGTGCCGATGTTCGCGATCTCAACCAGCGGCATCGCTACCAGGCCAGTGAAGATCATGTACATGACAAAGTCGCCGAGCGTCATGCGGCCGGCGAGCAAGTCGTGGCCGCCGACCCAGATCAGAATGACGCCGATGATGCCGACGATCATCGTTGAGAAAGCCATGACCGCCGACACTGCGGTCATCGAGCGCGCTACGTTGCGAAATAAACGATGCGCGCCGCGTGCGAAGACCAACTCTTCACGCTTCTCCGCCGCGTAAGCCTTCACGATGCGAATGCCACCAAGAGATTCAGTCAGACGGCCCGTAACCTCTGCCTGTATCTTGCCGCGTTCCCGAAACAGCGGCCGCAGCTTGTTAAAGGCAAACGCCATCACGCCGCCAAAAGCGCCCAACGCGAGCAGCGTCACCACAGTTAATCGCCAGTTCAGATAAAACAGCACGCCGAGCCCGATCAGGGCTGTCACTAAACTACCGACTAATTGCACCAGGCCGGTCCCTACAAGATTACGTATGCCCTCGGCATCCGACATGATGCGCGAGATCAGGACGCCGGTTTGGGTTGAATCGAAGTAGCGGATTGGCAAACGGGCCACATGTTCCTGCACGCTCTTGCGCATGTCGGTGATGGCGCGTTGCGCCGCCACGCCCAACACTTGCGATAGCGAAAATGAACTCAAGGCCTGAATCAGGGTGGCCGCACCGGCGGCGAGTGCGAGTGGCAGCAAGAGTTGACTGCGATGCTTTACGATCACTTCATCGATCACATACTTCGAGCTGGTCGGTAACACTAAACCGGCGAGGCGGTTGACGATCATGAGGAACATTCCAAATGCCAGCCGGTAACGGTGAGACCAGATCAGTTCGCGTGCGTCCCGCCACGCTGCTGCCGGCGAGATGCGTTTTTTCTTCTTGTCTGGATCGGTTGTGCTCATAACGGTCGCGCAATGTTGCCGATACTAGCCGCAATCTGCAAGTAGACAGCTTGATAGCTTTGCTCCTTTTTCGGTGAGGCTGAAGCTCCCTCTCTCCTTGGGAGGGTAATGAAATATTTGGCTGACCATCTGGGTCAGAGCTAAGAGTCCGCTGGACCAACAAGACTCTGCGACGGCAATGAGGTCAGTACCACCACGCGGTAGCGGGTGGGTCATTCGATTGCCAATTGTCGATTGCCGATTTCAGATTGATGTTTTGCCCAAGGCCAATCCGCAATCGGCAATCGCAAATCGACAATCAAGACCCACCCGCTACCGCGTGGTGGTACTGACCTCATCCCGCCACTAGTCTGAATTTACTAAAAACTAAGGCTCACCCCAGCCCTCTCCCAACTCGAGAGGGAGCAGGACCTGTGATTAATTGTTCTGAATAGTCGTTTCCGTCGCCGATTTAACTCGTCTTGACGGGATTAACTGCTAGTATGAATCAAAATGTTTTCGGAGGTGACCGCAATGGCCTGGGATGGCGACGATGTAGCAGGAAAGATGGAAGAAGTGTTTGAACGGCAACAGGCGGCTGCTGATGCCAGGGCAAACCGAGGCACCTCCTCGGTGGAGGAACGCGCGCGCAGTGCAAAGTTTGAGTCTCTGCGAGTTTCGCGTTCACGCATCATGACCCAATTGGCTGCGGCCACTAACCCCGCACACCGGACCATGCTCGAGAGCGCCTTAAAATCTATCAACGATGAAATGGCGGAATGAGCGGATTGCGGTTTCGCAATTTAGGCTACCATCCCGACGCGTTTGAACTGGTGCCGATAAGCACACGAAAGAGCACGGGCGAGTTCGCCAGCAACATCGTCAACCACGTGCGCCCGCGATTGATGTCCTCAGCCAGATAAAACATGCGCGGCGGGAAATAAATTAAGAGCGCGATAAAACTCACAAAGAAGAGTCTGCCCAGAAACTCGACCACACCCGAGGGATGACCGAGACCGGCAAACGTCAACATATTCCAAAACACTTGAAACAAGATCATATTGAGGAAAAGACAGAGGTCGCCGAGAATCTCGCTTTGCCGCGTGCGCAGAAAGCCCCAGCGCGGAGGTTTTTTAGTTGGCGTGAAATAGCTGTAGATCAAATAGGTTTGAACGATCGTGAGCAGCAGAAGTGAAAATATCCCGATGACGGACACCGGAGCGCTGTTCATTCCTCGCGAACCGAACATCCAGGTTCCGACGCTTGTAAGAATGGCGGCGCTGATTACGAGATTTAGACAGAAGTAGAACAGAGGATTAAACAGGCAACTCGCCAGTGATGATTGATTTCCCAGTGTCAACGCATTGCGTCGCTGCTGAAATCGCCAACGTTTCAGAACAGCACCTGCTGCGGGCAGAATCCACATCGCAATCAGGACCAGACTTAGCGCGAATTGGGCGAGAGGGTTTTCGGCTGAGACTTCGCCAAAGAGTTTAATGAACTGGCGCGTTAACACGCGCATGAGAAACAGATTCGCGATGAAAACGATGAGGTCGAGCAGCAGCCCGCGGTTCGCGGTTGCGAAGAGTTTTTTGAATGTTGCTCGTTTGGTCAATGCACGTTGCTTTGCTCCCGCTCCCTTTGGGAGAGGGCCGGGGGTATTCATATATCTGACTCACCGCGTGCGATCTTGCCGACCAAAAGTGTCAAGGTTGGCCAGACAAAATCAGAACTGGGAGCGGTAGCGACCAGCCCAGGACTCAACCTAAAACGCATCGCTTTGGTTGTGAACCAAAATAAATGCTTCCCTTTGCTTGATTGTTTGGCTGGTCGCTACCGCTTCCAGTTCTGATTTTGTGCAGCAGCGTTGCAGGGTTCCAACGTCACTTGCACTTGCGGTCAACGGGCGTCGGCAGCGTGAACATACTACGTTTCAACTGAAAGCCAGACGCAGGTGCGTCAACTATGTGATTGCCCTCCCACAGGTATTCATATATCTGACTCACCGCGTGCGATTTTGCCGACCAAAAGTGTCAAGGTTGGCCAGACAAAATCAGAACTGGGAGCGGTAGCGACCAGCCCAAGACTCAACCTAAAAACGCGTCGCTTTGGTTGTGAACCAAAATAAATGCTTCCCTTTGCTTGATTGTTTGGCTGGTCGCTACCGCTCCCAGTTCTGATTTTGTGCAGCAGCGTTGCAGGGTTCCAACGTCACTTGCACTTGCGGTCAACGGGCGTCGGGCAGC
>Ga0070682_100000115_pt1 | contig 71292 bp, 47 predicted proteins | sample KBSC63LmetaG_FD_64668 | JGI IMG/M metagenome (GOLD analysis project Ga0070682, IMG submission 64668) | Corn rhizosphere microbial communities from Kellogg Biological Station, Michigan, USA - KBS C6-3L metaG | ecosystem: Host-associated > Plants > Roots > Rhizosphere | place: USA: Michigan...
TCCCTGCAATACAGGTTGCCGATCTTATAGATGATCCGCTTGTTTTCCTGCACCAGGTTCAAAAACTCTTCTTTGTCTGTCTTTTCGATCATATCGTTGCGAAATTCCTGCTTTTCTATATTAGTCGCAGTAGGTTAAAGAAAATCACATTAATGTAGGGATTTTTATAAGGTTCCCGCAGATTTCGCTGAATCCGCTGATTTGCTTCGCAAATTTTGCTTTGCCACAGATTACACAGATCAACACAAATAACTCTTTCTGTGTTAATCTGTGCAATCTGTGGCCCACCTATCTGCCGCAGGCAGATCAGAAAAAGGGTTTGCGTTATCAGCGAGATCTGCGGGACCCTACTCACCCAAAAAAGTTACCTTTGCCGCCAATTTATTATGAAGACAAAATCACTAAAGAAAGACAAGGTAAATATCATCACCCTCGGCTGCAGCAAGAATATGGTGGATAGCGAGGTGCTAAGCGGGCAGTTACAGGCCAGTGATATCGATGTGGTGCACGAGAACACAAAAAAGGATCACAATATCGTTATCGTAAATACCTGCGGTTTTATAGAAAAAGCCAAGGAAGAAAGCGTGCATACTATTTTGCAACAGGTAGAGTTAAAGCGCCGCGGAAAATTGGACAAGGTGTATGTTACCGGTTGCCTCAGCGAGCGCTACAAAAACAATCTCGAAGAAGAAATACCTGAAGTGGATGCCTATTTCGGTACGATGGAATTGCAGCAGATACTAAAACAATTTGACGCGGATTATAAAGCAGACCTGATCGGTGAAAGACTCTTGTACACGCCCCAGCATTACGCCTATATGAAGATCAGCGAAGGTTGCAACCGCACCTGTTCTTTTTGTGCGATACCCTTGATGAGAGGCGCACATGTAAGCAGGCCGATCGAATCTTTGGTGGATGAAGCAAAGCGCTTGGTGGATAGAGGCGTTAAAGAAGTAATGCTCATCGCACAGGAACTTACTTATTACGGACTGGATATTTATAAGAAAAGAGAATTACCGAAATTATTGCATGCGCTGGCAGATGTAAAAGGGTTGGAGTGGATACGACTGCACTATGCCTATCCTTCCAAATTTCCGATGGAGATCATTGATGCGATGAAGGAGCGAGACAATATCTGCAATTACCTCGACATCCCTTTGCAACACGCAGCCAACAATATGCTGCAACTGATGAAGCGCCAGATCAGCAGGGAGGAAATGGAAGATCTTATTGGTGCTATACGTGAGCGCATTCCGGGTATCTGTTTGCGCACAACGCTGATCGCAGGCTTCCCTGGCGAAACACGCGACGATGTGGAAGAGCTAAAAACATTCTTACAAAAAATGCGCTTCGACCGAGTGGGTGTATTCACTTATAGCCATGAAGAGGGAACGAGTGCTCACGATCTGCAAGACAATATCTCTGCCGAAGAAAAAGAAGAAAGGGCGCAGGAGATCATGGACGTGCAGCAAGAGATCAGCCTAGAAAAGAACCAGGCAAAAGTAGGCAAGATATTTAAAGTACTTATTGATAAGAAAGAAGCCGGACGTTATCTTGGCCGCACAGAATTCGACAGCGTGGAAGTAGATAATGAAGTTATCATACATTCAAAAAATAAACTGGCGATCGGTGAATTTGTGAATGTGAAGATCACGAAGGCATATGACTACGATATTGAAGGAGAAGTGGTTTAGAATATTAAATAAGAAATAAGGAATAAAAAATAAGGAATAAGGAAGTTGTTAGCAGAATTACCGGGTTACCTTGTTCAGTTCTTGTTGCCTTTTCTAACAAAAAAATAAGGAATAAGAAAGTTAAGCAGCTGCTGCCCCACTTCCTTATTCCTTATTTCTCATTATTTATTCCTTATTTCTTATTTTGTGTCTTTAAATCAGCTTGCATTTCATGGACTGCACTCCCCAACATCTGCCATACGAACAAACGGGTTATTTTTCAAAGATCATTGTTGATTATTTGAAGGGAGATGAAGATTTAGAGCCCTTTTATGCACACCCTGTTTCCCTGGAAGGTATTAAGGCCGCCATTGACGAAAGAAAAATATATCGAACCGATAGAAAGCTGTTGGTCGCCCGGTTGAAAGAACAATATGCCGGGATGACATTTTACGAAAGCGTTGCGGCCAACATTGAGCGGCTAAATACTGAAAATACATTTACCATCACCACGGCTCATCAGCCCAATATCTTTACCGGCCATCTTTATTTTGTTTATAAGATCTTACATGCGGTGAAATTGGCAGCAAGATTAAAGGAAGAACTTCCCGAATGCAATTTTGTTCCCGTTTTTTATATGGGTAGCGAGGACGCTGACCTGGATGAACTCGGACATATTTATTTGTTTGGCGAAAAATACGAATGGAAGACCAGGCAAACCGGCGCTGTTGGCCGGATGAAGGTTGATAAGGAATTGATGCAACTGATCGCATCCATTAGCGGCCAACTACTGGTACTGCCGCATGGAGCAGCCATCATTGATCTTATCAAAGATTGCTATCACGAGGGAGATACTATCGAAAAAGCCACATTCAAATTCATTCATGCATTATTTGGAGAGTACGGCCTCGTTGTGTTGCTACCGGATGATGCCGCACTAAAAAGATCTTTTATTCCAATAGCTGAAAAAGAATTGGCTTCTTCATTTTCATACAAAGCAGTAGAAGAAACTGCTGCAACATTTCCCAAGGCATACAAAGTGCAGGCTGGCGGTAGAGAGATCAATTTGTTTTACCTGCTGGATGACAAAAGAGAACGGCTTGTAAGCGAAAATTCAAAAACCGATAGCGATCGGTTCAAAATTCAAAATTTAGAATTAGAGTTTAGCCACGCAGCGCTGATCGAAGAGTTAAATAAAAATCCTGAACGCTTCAGTCCAAACGTGATACTGAGGCCGGTTTACCAGGAAATGATATTACCGAATATTGCCTTCATCGGTGGAGGAGGAGAGATCGCTTATTGGCTGGAGTTGAAAGCTGTTTTTGCAGAAGCGGGAGTGCCGTTTCCGGTGTTGGTGTTGAGGAATTCGTTTATGATCGTTGAAAAGAATTTAGGGTTACGGGTTACGGGTTTGGCGTTTGTAGTTAGCGATCTGTTTAAGGATGAGAATTCTTTAATGAATATATTGGTGAAAAGAGACAGTGAAGTTCAGTTGAGTTTAGAAAAAGAGAAAGCGGCACTGAAAGATCTATATGAACAAATAAAAAAGATCTCGGGTAATGTCGATCCCAATTTACAAAAGCATACAGAAGCATTGCACGCAAAGGCACTAAAAAAAATTGAAGCGCTGGAAAAGAAGATGCTGAAAGCAGAGAAGAAAAAATTTGAAGCGCAGCAACGCCAGTTGCAAAAAGTAAGAGCACAGTTATTTCCCAATAATGGTCTGCAGGAACGTGTTGAAAACCTTTTACCCTTTTATGCAAAATGGGGAAAGGATTTTATCAAAATGGTATACGAGCATTCCCTGGCTCTTGAGCAGCAGTTTACAGTGTTAGAGGAGAAATAATTTCAATAAGAAATAATTAATAAGAAATAAGGAATAAGAAACTAAGGCAACGGTATAAGAAAATGGTTGCCATCCGAAAAGCTGCTAACACTTCCTTATTCCTTATTTGATATTCCTTATTTCTTATTTACTTATCGGCATCACTTATCAAACTCATTCCTAAACCCCAGCCCCCTCACATTCTTCACACTCTCCATCACAATATCATCCTGGTATTCCTTAAAGGCTTCTAATTTACCTGCAATGGAAGGATCGTGCAGGGCCAATATTTGTGCGGCAAGTATGCCGGCATTCTTCGCTCCATTCAACGCAACTGTTGCAACGGGAACACCATAGGGCATTTGCAAGATAGACAGCACTGAATCCCATCCATCGATCGAGTTGGATGATTTTACAGGTACGCCTATCACGGGCAGGATCGTTTGCGCCGCTACCATGCCTGGCAAATGCGCAGCACCACCAGCTCCTGCAATGATCACTTTCAACCCGCGATCCTTGGCCTTCGACGCATACTCACGTAAACGCTCAGGCGTGCGGTGGGCCGACACGATCGTGAGCTCAGGCTCCACTTCAAACTGGCGCAACATTTCAGCGGCACCTTTCATGATCTCCAGGTCGCTTTCGCTTCCCATGATGATTCCTACAAGTGGTCCCATAACTCTAATATTTAGACAAAGAAAAGGAAAATTCGGTTTAGAAAGTTTAGAAGGTTTAGGACGTTTAGGAGGCCCACTAAACTTTCTAAACCTTCTAAACTCCTAAACTGGCTCTTACGGCACATCATTTGCTACCCATCAACTCAACCAACTCCCGTTCATGTAATTACGAGAATGAGCTCGCCCCAAAACACCTTATATTTGAGTTTATTTTATCATCAAAGTGCTGGCAATGCAGTGTATTCCTAAACCGGTTACGGCTTTTTTGAGATTGTTTTTCCTCGTGTTGTTCATCTCAGCATGTGGAGGTAAATCCACAGACACCAAAACCCAGGGAAAGGGGCAAGGAAAGGGGAATGGCCCAACCTTAGTAGATGTGATGATCGCCGAGCCGCAGTCCGTGAGTGATGTTATCCAGGCAAATGGTTCGGTTGTAGCTGGCGAATATCTCGAACTGCACCCGGAAGTAAGCGGCAGATTAACTTATCTCAATATTGCAGAAGGAAGCCATATCAATAAAGGCGCTGTTTTAGCAAAGATCAATGATGCCGACCTGAGGGCACAGGTTGCCAAAACAAGAGTGCAATTAAATCTTGCAGAAAAAACATTAGACAGATACAAGCAATTGCTCGATATCGGGGGACTCAACCAGGCTGATTACGATGCGGTGTTGAACCAGATCAACGGCTATAAGGCTGATATCAACTACACACAAACATTGATCGATAAAACGGTGATCGTTGCACCATTCAGCGGAGTAATAGGATTGCGACAGGTTAGTCCGGGTGCTTATGTAACGCCCGCCACCACACTAGCAACATTGCAACAAACAACGCAGATGAAAATTGATTTCACGCTGCCCGAAACTTATGGAAATCTTGTACAAAAGGGTTCGGTGGTCGACGTGCAATTGGATGCGACAGATTCGGTGAAAAGAAGGGCGACTGTTATTGCGATCGAACCTGGGGCGAGCACCACGAGCAGGAATATAAAAGTAAGAGCAACGCTGGACGGTGGAACATCCAATCCCGGTGCTTTTGTGAAAGTATCGATCGATATCGGCCATGGAAGAACGGCGATCAAAGTGCCAACCAACTGTATCATCCCCGAGGATAAAAATAATCAACTGGTATTGGTTAAGAATGGAGTGGCCACTTTTGTTCCGGTGCAAACAGGCATACGTGAATCGAATGCAGTGGAGATCACCAAAGGTGTGAATGCAGGGGATTCTATTATTGTAAGAGGCGTATTATTTGCCCGGCCAAAGAGCCCGGTGAAGGTGAGGAGTGTAAAAAAATTAGAAGAGTTTTTGAAGCAAGGAGAAAGCTAACGAATATTGAATGTTAAATGTTGAATGTTGAATTCGAGCTCAACATTTAACATTCAACATTCAACATTCAACATTCCCAATTTTCGTTCATGAATATTTCTGAATTCTCACTAAGGCGGCCCGTTTTTGCGACTGTGATGAACCTCGGTATCATATTATTTGGTATCGTTGGTTATACATTTCTTGCCGTTCGTGATTATCCAGCTATCGATCCCGCTACCGTATCTGTCAGCACTTCTTATACCGGCGCCAACCCCGACATCATTGAAAGTCAGATAACAGAACCTTTAGAAAAACAGGTGAATGGTATTCCTGGTATCAAGACGATCACTTCTTCCAGTTCACTCGGGAATAGCCAGATCACCGTCGAATTTGAACTCGGCGTTGACCTCGAAACTGCGGCCAGTGATGTACGTGATAAGGTGAGCCAGGCCGCAAGAAGCCTCCCGCAGGATATCGATGCACCTCCCGTTGTTACAAAGGCAGATGCAAGTAGTGATTTCATACTGATCCTTGCTGTGCAAAGTCGAACTAAGGGATTGATGGAACTGAGCGACTTTGCCGAAAACGTGTTGCAGCAACAATTTCAAACCATCAAGCAGGTGAGCTCGGTGAATATATTCGGACAGAAACGCTATTCGATGCGGATATGGATGGACCCGGCGAAGATGAATGCTTTCAACGTTACTTTTTCGGATATCAGGAATGCTTTGAATAATGAGAATATTGATCTGCCGCCGGGAAAGATCTATGGAAACAATACTGAGCTCACCATCAAAACGCTGGGCCGTCTCTCAAATGAAAAACAATTCCGCGACCTGCTGATCCGGGAAGATGAAACTGGTATCGTGCATTTAAGCGATGTAGCAAGAGTGGAACTAGCGCCCGAAAATTTAGAGCAGGGATGGAAGTACAATGGCGTGAATGCTGTGGGTCTCGTGATCACACCACAACCAGGCGCCAACAATATCGAGATCGCTGATGCTTTTTATAAAAAACTCGATGAGATAAAAAAATCAAATAAGTCGGATATCGAGATGAATTTGTTGATCGATAATACAACGATCATCCGCCATTCCATCAGTGAAGTGAAAGATACCCTCATCATCGCCTTCAGTTTGGTAATGCTGGTGATATTTTTATTCTTCCGCGACTGGTTGATCGCTATCCGTCCACTGATAGATATTCCCATTTCACTGGTCGCCACATTCTTCATCATGTATATTTCCGGGTTCTCGATCAACATACTTACCCTATTGGGTATCGTGTTGGCAACGGGATTGGTGGTGGATGACGGGATCGTGGTAACCGAAAACATTTTTCGAAAATGGGAGGGCGGCATGCCCATTAAGCAGGCTGCAATTGAAGGCAGCAAGGAAATATTCTTTGCAGTGGTTTCTACTTCTATTACACTGGCAGTGGTTTTTTTACCATTGACATTTTCACAAGGGTTCACTGGCAGGTTGTTTAGGGAATTCGCTGTAACCGTGGCTGCTGCTGTGCTCATATCGGCAGTTGTATCACTTACCATTACACCGGTATTGAATGTGGTGCTCGCCCGGAAGACAGCAGGCCATGGAAAATTCTATAAATGGTCAGAACCGTTTTTCACCGGCATGGAAAATGGATACGAACGATTGCTAAAGGGATTTCTAAAAGTAAAGTGGATCGCAGTGATCGTCATCGTTGCATGTATCGTATTCGGTGTCATGATATATAATTCATTGAAGAGTGAGATAGCGCCGATGGAAGACCGCAACAGCGTACGTTTCTCCGTCACCGGACCGGAAGGTACCAGTTATGCAAGAATGCAAAAGATATCAGATGATATCTGTAATTACTTATTGGATTCTGTACCCGAACGTGATTTTGTATTTGCACGTACCCCTGCAAATGGTGGAGTCAATACATCGCAGCCGAGGCTGGGGTTGGTGGATGCAAAGGATAGAAAGCGGAGCCAGGATGAGATCGCCACCGATCTCCAGAAAAAATTAGCACGCTTTAATGATGCGAGGATAGTTGCCACCCAGGAACAAACGATATCGGTGGGAATCGGGGGAAGAGGTAGTCCACCCGTACAGTTTGTGTTGCAAAACCAGGACCTGGAAAAACTAAAGGCGATGATCCCCAAGTTCCTGGAAGAAATGAGAAAGGATAAAACCTTTGCCAATCCCGACGTAAACCTGAAATTCAATAAGCCGGAGATCGACCTTTCTGTCGACAGGATGAAGGTGAAGGACCTTGGGTTGTCTTCGCAGGATGTGGTGTCGGCCATTCAATCTGCATTTAGTGGTGGGCGACTGGCTTACTTCATCATGGAAGGTCATCAGTATTCAGTCATCTCACAGGTTGATAGGGCAGATCGAAACCAGCCGGCCGATATATCCCAGATATATGTCAAGAACAACAAAGGTGAAAGTATACCATTGAGTACTGTGGTTACTTTAAAGGAAAGCAGCAGTCCGCCAACGCTGTTCCACTATAATCGTTATAAAGCTGCTACGATCAGTGCAACATTGGAACCAGGCAAGACTATCGGCGATGGTGTTAAAGCTGTGCAGGATATCGCCAAAAGATTATTGGACGAAACCTATCAGACCTCTTTAGCCGGCGCATCGAGGGATTACCAGGAAAGCTCTTCCAATACCGGATTTGCATTAGGACTGGCATTGATACTGATCTATTTGATATTGGCAGCGCAATTTGAAAGTTTTGTTGATCCACTCATCATCATGCTCACTGTACCGATGGCATTTGCGGGAGCATTGCTTTGCCTGTACATGTTTGATCAAACATTGAATATTTTCTCAAAGATCGGATTGATCATGCTGGTAGGCCTGGTAACGAAGAATGGAATATTGATCGTAGAATTTGCCAATAAAAAAAGAGAAAAAGGTCTGAGCAAACTGCAGGGGATATTGGAAGCTTCGGAGCAACGTTTGCGCCCGATATTGATGACGAGCCTTGCAACAACATTGGGTGCGCTGCCGATAGCGCTGAGCCTGGGCGCATCTTCTACCAGTCGGGAGTCGCTGGGTATCGTGATAGTTGGTGGCTTATTGTTCTCGCTAATATTGACCTTATTCGTAATCCCCGCCATGTACCTATTGCTTTCCAGCAAACACAAGGCGGAAAAAATTGAAATTATTGAATAGTCAGGTGTAAATGAAATAGCTGCTGTGAAACGAAAAAAGCGGTCGGTTTGAATCTCTACCAGTACCTGTGTAAGGCGCCTTATTTGGTTCGGTCGCGCCGAAGGCGGGGTTGGAAAAATGCGAAGCATATTTTTCCAAAGAGCCAAATATAGCGCCGGCACAGGTACGCAGCCCCGCCGGCTGTGGAGGCGAAGACAGTGAACTTTTAGAAAGTAATAAATATATTGTAGAAGTAACGATGAAGATTCTGATTCTTTTTATAGGACTTATTTCCGTTTCCTGGCTTGGAAAAGCGCAGTCAACTTTGCGTTTGCCTGATGCAGTGAACATCGCTTTGAAGAACAGTCTCGATATCCAACTCGCAAAAAATAAAATAAGCACCGATAGCATCAACAATAACATTGGCGTGGCAGGAGGATTGCCACTTGTTACCGGCAATATTTCCGACAACGAACAGCTATCCAGCATCAATCAAAAATTAAATACCGGAACCACCATTACTCGTTCGGGTGCTACCACCAATACTTTGAATGTGGGTGTTACCGGGAGTATATTATTGTACAATGGAGGAAGGGTGATCGCCACAAAAAAGAGGCTGGCTGAATTGGAAACGCAAAGCCGGCAGCAACTCACTTCGCAGGTGCAGGATATTATGGGAGATGTGATGACGGGTTATTATGATGTGGTGCGCCAGCAAAGTTATACCCGTACTATCGAGCGTTCGATCGATGTGGCCAAACAAAAACTGGAGATCGTGAAAGTGAGCCAGAAAGCGGGTTTGGCAAACAATGCGGATCTTTTCCAGGCACAGATAGATCTTAATGAGGTGGTAAATTCGCAACAGGCACAATTCCTCGTGATCGGCCAGGCAAAGACAGAATTGCTTCGTTTGCTGACCGTAAATCCTGATTCGACGATCAATATTGAAGACACGATACTTGTTGACAGGGGAATAAATCTCGGCGATATTTTAAATAGTCTGCCAAAAAATGCGGATGTTGTTGCGGCCGATGAGCAGATCAAAATAAATACGTTGATCGTCAAGGAAACTTCAGCATTAAGATATCCTTCCATAAGAGCTACCAGCGGCTATAACTTTGCCCGGAGCCAGGCAGCAGCAGGACAGGTGTTACTCAATCAAAACTATGGGCCATCCGTAGGTGTTACTGTCGCTATCCCGATCTACAACGGATCTGTTTACAAACGCCAGAAGAAAACAGCCGAGATCAATGTGCACAATGCAGAATTGCAGAAGAAGATATTGTTGAGGGATTACAGCGCTGAAGTGGTTAAGATGTATCAATCTTATGCGTCCGCATTAACTCAATTGGACAGCGAGCGAGTGACTTATAGGATCGCCGGACAATTGGTGGATCTTTCCTTAAAGCGTTTTCAACTCCGCCAGGCCACCATCGTAGAAGTAAAGAATGCGCAACAAAGCTTTGAGCAATCAGGTTTTAGGTTGGTAAATCTCGCCTATGCAGCTAAGGCGGCAGAGATCGCGTTGAAGAAGTTGGCGAATCGACTTACTTTGTAGAATTATTAATTATCAATTATTAATTAACTCACCACCTTCACCGTCTGCTTTATCCTATTCGCCTGGTGTATCAACTCTTGCTTCTCTTTGCTTAAGATCGTGATATGGCCCATCTTCCTTCCCGGCTTCGTCTCTTTCTTTCCATAAATATGCACAAACACATTCTCGATCTGTAAAATTTCATTGAGTCCTTCGTAAACTGCGGGGCCGCTATGTCCTTCTGCGCCTAACAAATTCACGATCGCAGCCGGAAGAATATGTTTTGTACTCCCCAAAGGATATCCAAGTATTACTCTCCACAACATATCAAACTGTGAAGAGAAGTTTGCTTCAATGGTATGATGCCCGCTATTGTGTACCCTCGGCGCCGTTTCATTCACGAATACATTGTCATCGATGTCAACAAATAATTCGATCGCGAAAATACCCGGACTGGCGAGGTCCTTCACCACTTTTCTTGCGACGGCTTCCACCTTCCATAATATTTTATCCGGGAGTTCAGCCGGGCTTACCTGGTATTCCAATAAATTCAGCCGGTTGTCGAAGACCATGTCTACAGCTGGATACATGGCCGTATCGCCACCATTGGCCACGGCAATGATCACCGCGATCTCTTTTTTTATCTTCACCATCTTTTCCAACACCGCGGCAGTATCAAATCCTTTACTGATATCTTCCTTTGTTGAGATCACCTGCACGCCGCGCCCATCGAAACCACCTGTAGCGATCTTATGCACAGCAGGTAAAAACTCCGACTTGCTTTGAAGATCATTCAGATCCTTTGTGATCAAAAAATCAGCGGTCGGTATCTCATTATTGCGGTAGAATTGTTTTTGCAGGATCTTGTCCTTGATCGTTCTTAAAGCCGAAGGCCGGGGATAAACCTTTACTCCTTCCTGTTCTAATTTTTCCAGCGCATCTTCATTCACGCTTTCAATTTCTATGGTGATGGCATCAAGGCCCTTACCGAAATTGTAAACGTCATCGAAATTTTTGATATCGCCCTTGGTGAAATGCTGGCAGAGATGCGCTGCCGGACAATCATCTTCCTTTTCCATCACCCAGGTTTCAACGGGGTAGTTGGCCGCAGCCTGTAAGAGCATTCTTCCGAGTTGGCCGCCGCCTAAGATTCCAACTTTTATCATGGGGCAAATATAAGTAAGAGTTTCCCGCAGATTCCGCAGATGGCGCAAATTTCTTGATTTGCCTGCGGCAAATGTGTTTGTCCACAGATTGCACGGATTTTCACGGAATATTTTCAATTAGTAGTTATCATCCGTGTTAATTTGTGTTATGGGTGGCTAACCGATCCGCGGCATCCGCGGAATCTGCGGGAAACACTATCTTTGTCCCACAATGATCCCCGACTATCCACATAAAATATTTTCCGACAAGCGCAACAACTATTCTTTGCTGATGTTGACGCTGGCGATGGATTCGGTAATTTAATTTGAAGTTCACCTATTTTCTTATTTCAAATTAATTACAATGGAAACAACTAGCATCGCCACTTCACCTGTCAATAACACAGCAACAGACTTTCTTCCGCTCCAGGGAACCGACTATGTAGAATTTTATGTAGGCAACGCCAAACAAGCGGCACATTTTTACAAAACAGCTTTCGGCTTTCAATCTCTCGCCTATGCCGGTCCGGAAACGGGTATGAAAGACAAAGTGAGTTATGTGATCAGGCAAAACAAACTCACGTTTGTATTGACCACACCGTTAAGAGGCGACAATCCCATCGCCGATCATATTTATAAGCATGGCGATGGAGTGAAGGTGCTCGCATTAAAGGTGGACGATGCCAAAAGCGCATTTGAAGAAACGACCAAACGCGGCGGCAAAACTTACCTGGAGCCAACAACCTTGAAAGATGATAATGGCGAAGTGGTGCTCAGCGGTATCCATACTTATGGCGATACTGTGCATCTTTTTGTAGAAAGAAAAAATTACAATGGTGTATTTATGCCGGGATTTATTGCATGGCATTCCAAATACAATCCAACAGATACGGGCTTATTATATGTTGATCATTGTGTTGGCAATGTAGGGTGGAACCAAATGAATCCCTGGGTGAAATTTTATGAGGACGTGATGGGCTTTCGTAATATCCTCACATTTGATGATAAGGATATCTCTACCGAATATTCTGCGTTAATGAGCAAAGTGATGAGCAATGGAAATGGTTTTGTGAAATTTCCGATCAATGAACCTGCCGAAGGAAAAAAGAAAAGCCAGGTGGAGGAATATCTTGATTTTTATGACGGCGAAGGTGTGCAACATGTTGCCATTGCCACCAGCGATATTGTGAAAACAGTGCGTGAATTGCAAAGTCGCGGTATTGAATTTTTAAATATCCCTGCAAGTTATTATGCGGATGTGCTGGACAGGGTAGGGAAAATCGACGAAGACCTTGCACCATTGCAGGAGCTCGGTATTTTGATCGATCGTGATGAGGAAGGTTATCTATTACAGATCTTCAGTAAGCCGCTGGAAGACAGGCCCACTTTGTTTTTTGAGATCATACAGAGGAAAGGAGCGAAGAGTTTTGGTAAGGGAAATTTTAAAGCATTGTTTGAGGCGTTGGAGAGAGAGCAGGATGCCAGGGGAAATTTGTGATAGAAACACGGATGACACGGATTCCCGCCGCGGTTGTGTGTCCTCACCAATCGTAAGGAACGAAATGCCATTTCAAATATTCAATAAGCAATGTTCAAGTTGAGCACCCTGATAAATTGAAGAGACTTAAATTATAAAAGCTGCTAAACTTGAGAATTGAACATTGCACATTGAATATTGGTCATTTAATTTAGAGTCTTCATAAAGTACTTAATGAAATCGATAATTGTTTTTTCGTTCCTTTTCCTAACAATCACCTCCTTTGCACAACCAACCTTCGTGCAAAGCCAAAAATCGTTGGTAAAGATCGCCGATGTATTCAACCGGGAGGAAGACAGTTTAAAGAGTGAGTTCAAAAAAAAGCAAATTGCCTGGCCGCCCAAGGCCCTGTACATCCGCAATTTCAAGTATGACCGCATCATGGAAGTGTGGGTGAAGACGGATGATAAGGGCCCATTCAAGTTTCTGAAATCTTATAAGATATGCATGCAAAGCGGCACCATGGGTCCCAAGCGTGTGGAAGGCGATTACCAGGTGCCCGAAGGGTTTTACTATATCAACGAATTCAACCCCAATAGCAATTATCATTTATCATTAGGCATCAATTATCCCAATGCATCCGATCGCATCCTCAGCGATCCCGGGCAGCCAGGCAGTGAAATATATATTCATGGCAATTGCGTATCTACCGGCTGTATCGCGATAACCGATGTGCCCATCGAGGAATTGTATATCATGTCAACTTATGCCAAAGCATACGGACAGGATTTTATTCCTGTGCATGTGTTCCCGGTAAAGTATGATGTGAAGAAGTCGATGGATTATCTTAATCAGGAAACAAAAGACAATAAGGCTTTGAAGAAATTTGCGCTTAATTTGAAGGAAGCGTTTGACTACTTCGAGGAGAAAAAGCAACTGCCAGTTATACTGATAAATAAAAAGGGAGACTATATAATTAATTAGGGCACGGAGGGAGAGACCGAAGTTAAATGAAGCTGGGAACACGAAGCTAACTAAGTCTGTACGAAGACAGCGAAGTTTGAGCAACCACTGTTCGGGTTCCTAAAAACCCTCTAAATCAATGAAATGTTCTTAGTTATCTTCGTTCAAACTTCGTTGCCTTCGTGTTGCTAGCTTCTTTTAACTCCTTTATCTTCGTCTCCTCCTTCTTCTACCTCATCAACACCTGTATCGTCTCGGTCGTCTTTTGCTCCAACAAAATAGTCTTGCCCTTTGTCAATCTGTCAATCGTTGCCTGGTCATAATGCCTTACTGTAAGCAAAGTAAGATTCTTCTCCAACTGCACATCAAATATTTCAGACGCAGCCGCGGCGAGCTGATCGATCTTTTCCGGCTGATCATCAAGACAACAAACCAAACTCACGGCACCATTCTGCGAAAGATTGGGGCGTATCCGAATATGATCGAACATCTCATGCAACTGGCTGATCGGCTTTTCTTCCACAAAAGAAAAATCCTTCGAACTCAACTGCATTAATACCTGGTTATTTTTCAATACAATGATAGGAGGGAGTCCGTGTACGGGTTTATTACTGATGATAGTGCCCGGCACTTTAGGATCGAGAAAGCAGCGGACATACAATGGAATATTTTTATTCTTCAGCGGTTTGATCGTCTTCGGATGTATCACCTGTGCACCGTAGTACGCCATCTCCACCACTTCACGGTAACTCAATGAGGTGATCACCTGTGCATCGGGGAATGCCTTGGGGTCCGCATTCATCACGCCTTCCACGTCTTTCCATATAGTTTGGCTTTCGGCATCCAGGAGATTGGCGAAGATGGCAGCGCTGAAATCACTGCCCTCTCTTCCAAGTGTAGTGCTTTCATTTTCATCTGTTGCACCTATAAAGCCTTGCGTGATCACGATGTCGTTTTCATCAAACAATGGTTCGATATCGCTCCTGATCTTTTCTTTTGTAAAATTCCAATCTATCCCTGCGTCCCTGAAATTATCATCGGTACGAATAATATCCCTTACATCTATCCATGTATTTTTTATTCCTGCTTCATTAAAATAATTGCTTACCAATGAAGTGCTCATCAATTCGCCGCTGCAAGCCACCTGGTCGTAATAATAATCATAGTTCCTCACCGGCTTATCGTGTAGCAACCATTCTACTTCGGTAAAAAAATCTTTGAGCTGATTTTCCGCCTGTTGCCAGTTTATGGTGATGAGGTATTTGAGCATTTGCAAATGCGTTTGCTTCACCTGTTCAAATAATCTAAGTGCATCAGCTGAACGGCCATCAAAAAATGCATCCACTACTTTTTCAAGTGCGTTGGTGGTTTTGCCCATAGCGGAGATGATGACCAGTATCTTCTCGCCGCTGTGTTGCTTTAGTATTTCTCCCGTATTTACGATCCTTTCAGAAGTATTTATACTAGCTCCTCCAAACTTGAATACCTTCATAAATATGTTTTGCTGGATAATAGTGTCTTTATGAAACGAAGTGAGCAAAGATAAAAGAAGTTAGGAACACGGAGATAACAGAGAACCACGGAGATAACGGAGAATCAGTTCAAATAATCGAGTAGTTTTTAGATATTTAAGGAGTGGCTTTTGAATCTCAGTGTTCTCCGTGGTTCTCTGTTATCTCCGTGTTCCCTAAATGCTTATTTTTGGTAGCAAATCTACTCCACAAAATTGTAAACAGTCTTTCTTATGAATATCAATCGAAGGATACAGACGCTGGACGAATTCACCATTCAGCAGATGCGGGATTTTCCGCAGGCCACGGGCGAGTTGGCGGGACTATTGCGTGATATTGGCCTCGCCGCCAAGCGGGTGAATGTGGAGGTAAATAAGGCCGGCCTGGTGGATATACTCGGCGATGCCGGCAGCATCAACGTGCAGGGCGAGGAAGTGAAGAAATTGGATGTATATGCCAATAACCAGTTCATGGGCGTGCTGCAACACGGTATTAGTTGCGCCGGTATCGGTAGTGAAGAATTGGATGATATCGTGGTGTTTGATGACGACGTGAGTAATAAAAGCAAATACGTTTGTCTTTTCGATCCGCTTGATGGCAGCAGTAATATTGACGTGAATGTTTCGATAGGAACCATCTTCAGTGTTTTCCGTCGGGTGAGTGAACTGGGAAAGCCTGCCACACAAGATGATTTTTTACAACAGGGAAATAAACAGGTGGCCGCAGGTTATATCATCTACGGATCTTCTACCATGTTTGTGTATGCCACAAGACTTGGAGTGAATGGATTTACACTCGACCAGTCGATCGGTGAATATACTTTGAGCCACCCCGATATCAAATGCCCCGAAACTGGTAAGATGTATTCGGTGAATCATGGCAACTTCTTCCAGTACGACGAGCGGGTTAAAAAATATATTACTGCCTGTCAGAAAAAAGACAAGACGAACGGCGGACCATACACACAACGATATATCGGCAGCATGGTATCGGATGTGCACCGCAACCTGATCAAGGGCGGCATATTCATGTATCCCGGAACGACAGACAAGCCGAAAGGGAAGTTGAGATTGCTATATGAGTGTAATCCTTTCGCATACATCGTAGAAAAGGCAGGTGGTGTTGCTACCAATGGAAGCATACGCATTTTAGATATTCAACCAACGGAATTGCATCAGCGAACGCCTTTGTTTATTGGTAGCAAACTGATGATGGGAGAATTGGAAGAATACTTGAAGGCGGGAGAGGGGAATGGTGAGTAGCGAGTGGGAAGCAGGCTGTCCCACTACCCACTACCCACTACCCAATTCCCACTAACAATATATAACTTCTGATGATGGAAATAGTTGAATATGAAAACAAATATCAACCCGATTTTAAACGGTTGAATTTGGAATGGCTGGAGAAATATGATCTTGCTGAAAGCCGCGACCTGGAAATGCTTGATGACCCGGAAGAAGAGATAATTAAAGGTGGAGGCTGCATCTTTTTGGTAAAGGAGGATGAAAATATTATCGGCACTGCGGGGCTATTGAAGGAGCACGGTGATGAATTTGAATTGGTGAAGATGGCAGTTGATCCACAACGCCAGGGGAAGGGGATAAGTAAATTGTTGCTCGATCATTGTTTACAAAAGGCAAGAACATTGAATGCAAAGAAAGTGATCTTGTATTCAAACAGTCAATTAAAGACGGCGCTTAATTTATATAAGAAATACGGGTTTCAACACGTCGACGCGACAGATACGCCCTTTGTAACGGCGGATGTTAAGATGGAATTAATATTAACCCCCTCCGCCCCCTGAAGGGGGAACTGATCGAAGCGAAGGGGAAAAGGGCCAGTACAGGTATACAGTATAAGTGAGTGACACAACGATGATGAGTAAAGAGCAAATGCTCGTCACAAAAAAATAAAAAATGAAGACAATCATTTCTGTAAAGAATCTTACCAAGAACTACGGCGATTTCGAAGCGGTGAAAGGAATTTCTTTCGACGTGTATGAAGGAGAGATATTTGGATTGCTGGGCCCGAATGGTGCTGGCAAGTCAACTACATTGGAGATCATCGAAACGCTTCGCGAAAAAACAAGCGGCGAGGTTTTTGTAGACGGGCTCAATCTTGACAAAGAGCCTGACAATATCAAAAAGATAATCGGCGTGCAATTGCAAACATCAGGATATTACCCGGGTTTGAAATTAACCGAACTCATCATGTTGTTTTGCGGATTGTACAACACGAATGTCGATCCACAGGAAATGCTTCGCCTGGTAAACCTTACGATAACCGAAGAGGAAAGACAGAAACTGAAAGATCCAAAACTTGACAAAGATGAAAGGCGGCGCTTGATGGACAAGGATAAATCGAATGCCAAATTCAAGGAGCTGAGCGGCGGACAGAAACAACGTTTTTCTATTGCTACGACACTTATCAATAAACCCAGGATCATTTTCCTGGATGAGCCCACGACGGGGCTGGACCCACAAGCGAGGAGGAATTTATGGGAGCTGATCAAAGACATCCGGGCCAAGGGCACCACCGTGATCATCACTACCCATTATATGGACGAGGCCGAGCAGCTTTGCGATCGCATTGCCATCATGGATGAAGGAAAGATCATATCTCTTGACTCGCCCGATAAAATGATCGATGACCTTGTCAGCAGTGGTTTTGAGCGTCCCAAACAGGTTAAATCGGCCAACCTGGAGGATGTTTTCATACATTTAACAGGAAAGGAGATTCGCGATGAGTAAAAATCCCCTTTATTTGCATTCCGATAATCCCGATAGCTATCGGGAATCGGAACAATTTTCACCAAAAAAAGACTTTAATGAAGAAGATTCTACTTTCTGCATTTGTATTGGCCATTTGCCTGGGCTCGCTAGCTCAAAAAGTGCCCGCAAAAACACCCGTAAAAACTCCTGTAAAATTAACGGCCCCAGCCACAACTGGCGGGCCTGTTTTTAAGAGCCTGCTCGACAGTTTTAGCTATATGGCTGGTTTTAATGTTGCCACCAATATGGGCCAACAAGGCATTAACGAGATCAATACCGCAATGATGAAAAAAGGTATTGATGATTATCTTGCCAAGAAGCAACCAGCGCTGGACCCTACCCTGGGAAATCAAGCGCTCCAAACATTTATAGGGCTGGCTACCGCGAAAAAGAATGCTGAGGACAAGAAAATAGTGGATGCTGAAAAAGCAGCCGGTGTGGCTTTTCTCGAAACCAATAAGAAACGCAAAGAAGTGATCACGCTTCCTGATGGTTTGCAATACGAGATCATCAAAGATGGCGACGCTGCTGCACATAAACCTACCGGCGTTGATACGGTGGTAGTAAATTATATTGGTGCGTTCATCGACGGACGTGAATTCAATAATTCATACAAGGGTGGAAAGCCTGCTATTTTCGTGGTGAGCAAAGTGATCGCAGCCTGGTCCGAAATATTGCAGCTGATGCGGGTAGGTTCGCATTGGAAAATATATGTTCCGGCCGAACTGGGTTATGGCGACAATCCTCCTCCCGGATCTGGTATCGCTCCGGGTGCCGTGTTGATATTTGATATTTTGCTCGAAGGCATTAAACCTGTAGTGACACAATAAAGTGCAAGACCAAAAGTATCCCATAGGTAAATATATCGTTCAGCCATTTTCTGAAAAATTATGGAAGGAATGGCTGAACGATATACAATTTCTGCCCCAGCATTTGGAGAACGCGATCTTAAATTTGGATGAACAACAATTGCAAACACCCTACCGTGAAGGAGGGTGGACGGTGCATCAACTGGTGCATCATGTTGCCGATAGTCACATGAATGCTTATATCCGTTTCAAGCTCGGACTTAGCGAAGACAATCCCAGCATCAAGCCCTACAACGAAGCCGCCTGGGCCGAAATGATCGATACCCAAACATTACCGATCAATCTTTCTCTTACCATCCTGCACGCACTGCACACGCGCTGGCACCTGATCCTGAAAAATATGAAGCGGGAAGAATTGGAAAGAACTGTTTATCACCCTGAATATCAAAAGTCATTTTCGCTGTGGGATCTCTTAGGGTTATACTCATGGCATAGCAGGCATCATACGGCGCATATTACATCTCTGAGAGAAAGGATGGGGTGGAATTAATGAAAAGGAGCAAAGAGAGAACGGAGTTAAATGGAGTTAAGAAGAGGGAGAAAAAAAAGTTAAATGAAGTTGGGAACACGAAGTCAACGAAGTCTGTACGAAGACAACGAAGACTAGCAGGTCGCTGTTCAAATTTCTAAAAGCACTTAAAATAATTGAACTGGTCACTTCGTTAACTTTGTACAGACTTCGTTGACTTCGTGTTCTAAGCTTCTTTTAACTTCGTCACCTCTGCTCCCTTTCCTTCTTTTTCTTTTATTGTTTTACTTTTACTTATGAACTGGAAAAAACTTTCTTCAGAATACCTGTCTAATCATATTTATTTCACCGCACGCAAAGATGTTTGCGAAAGGCCCGATGGCAGCATCGTTGATCCATATTTCGTAGTGGAACTACCCACCTGTGTTTGTGCAATGGCGCTCACAGAAAGCAATGAAGTTATTTTGGTAAAACAATATCGCCACCCGATCGAAGAAACCATAATCGAGATCCCCGGAGGATTTATTGACGAAGGAGAAGACGCCGAAACCGCCATCGCAAGAGAATTGCTGGAAGAAACGGGCTATAGGTTTTCAAATTTCACCAATCTTGGAAAAGTAGCCGCTAATCCCGGTGTATTGAATAATTTCACCTGGTTATTCTTAGCAACAGGTGGGAAGAAGGTTTCCGAACAAGCATTGGATAAGAATGAAGACATCGAGATCGAATTATATGCTTTGGAAGATGTGAGGAAGATGTTGCATGAGGGAGAGATCAAACAGGCGTTGCATGTGGCGTGCCTTTACAGAGGGTTTGAGGTAATTGATAATTGATAATTGGAGAATTGATAATTTTTTCGATTCGTTGAGGCATTCGAAATTCGCAGCAGCCCGATAGAAGTAAAAAGCTACTTACTATATTTAACACAGCATTGAGTTAAAGGAATTATCCATTATCAATTATTCAATTATCAATTTTATCTCCACTTCCCCCACAACAAACACACTTCCGCACACAATGATCCTATCGTCTGGAGCCGCGTTTTGTAAAGCTGCTTTTATTGCATCATTCACGTCATCATGAGTTGTTCCGTACAGACCAAATGCTGATGCGATCTTTTTTAATTCATCGCAAGGTAAGGCTCTTGGAATATGAGCATTTGTAAAGTAGTAAGTTGCCTCCTTCGGAAAGAGCGATAGTATTTTGTCATGCTCCTTGTCCCTGGCAACGCCCAGCACGAAATGCGTTTTCCCCACTCCCGACTCACGACTTCCCACTGCCAACTGTCCCATTACATTCTTGATCCCATCCTCATTATGCGCTACATCCAAAACAACCAACGGCGATTCACTGATCACATCCCATCTTCCAAATAATCCCGTCAGTTTTTTTGTATTTGCATATGCAAACTTCTCGTCATCATTTTTGATGCGGAATCCTTTTTCAAATAATACTCCTTCCGCACAAAGTGCTGTGCAAAGGTTCTTTGTTTGGTAAAGTCCATTGAGGTCAAGCACAAATGATTCCGTGCAGTCATGCGCTGTGCTTCTAACATCGCAGCAAAGCGTGCGGGTATTGTTGACAATATTTGAAACCTCGTATTCTTCACTGGCAAACAGGATCGGGGCGTTCAATTCTTTTGCTTTGTTGATGAAGAGGGATCTTGTTTCAGGGATCGTTTCGCCAATAACCACGGGGACATTGGGTTTTATGATGCCCGCCTTTTCTGCGGCGATCTCTTCCAGGCTATTGCCCAATATATTCATGTGGTCGTAGCCGATATTGGTGATCACCGATAGGATGGGGGTGATGATGTTGGTGCTATCCAATCTTCCACCCAAACCTGTTTCAATAACAGCGATGTCAACTTTTTCCTGCGCAAAATATTCAAAAGCCATGGCAACGGTGAGTTCAAAAAAAGACGGCTGGATATCTTGTGATATCTTCATCGTTCGTTCAGTAAATTCTACCACAAAATCTTCACTCACCATTTCACCGTTGATCTTTATGCGTTCACGAAAATCTTTTAAATGCGGAGAAGTATATAGGCCCGTTTTATATCCTGCTTGTTGCAATAGCGCCGCCAGCATGTGGCTGGTGCTTCCTTTGCCGTTGGTACCTGCTATATGAATGCTTTTGAATTTATTATGGGGATTGTCCAGGGCTTCACATAAGGCAATGGTATTATGCAGATCAGCTTTGTATGCCGCAGCGCCAATGCGACTGAACATGGGAAGGTGTTGATATAAGTAGTCTATAGTTTGCCGGTAATCCATCGGCACAAATATAAGCGAAGCAGGAACACGGAGATAACAGAGGGCCACGGAGAATACGGAGTTTGATTCGCCTTTACTCAAGGTTTTAAAAGAAGTTCAAATTAGTGAACTGTACCTCCGTTACCTCCGTGGTCCTCTGTTATCTCCGTGTTCCTTTTTTTTGTTCGATCAACTTTTGCTCAAAACAAAACCGGCAACATTACTGCCGCCGGTCTTCTTCAATATATGTTTGTGCTATTAATTCACTGTAAAGTTAAACTGCACCGTCACATTCGATTCATGATCTGCTTTATCAAACACGATACTCGGTAAGCGTTCTACGATTGCATTCGCGTAAGCCTGGCTGCGGCTGGTAGAATTTTTTCCAAAGCCAGCAAATGTTCCTTTGCCTTCGGGAGAAACTCTTATCACTGCATAAATGATCGCCTTCTCCAGGTCGGCGGTGAACGAATAATAACGAATGATCTTTCTATCGCCGCTTGTAACCCTTGGCCCGCCACCTGATCTTCCTCCAGGGGAATTGCCATAACTATCTGGTTTACCATTCGGACTTCCCGCATCTCCTTTGCCTCCCGGGTTATTGCCCTGGTATTTGTATCCATTGTCTTCTGTGGCGCCATTGCCCTTGCCATTCGTTGGACCGCTATAACCTGCGATCTTTGGTTTCTGCGGCTTTGGCTCAGGCACTACCACCGGTTGCGGTGTAACTACTTTCACCTCTGTTTTTGCCGTCTTGGTTACAGGGGCTGACTCCTTATCTGTATTGTCATCTGTCTTAATATCTTCCGCCTTCATTGTAGCAGGTGCTACAGCCCGGGGTTGTTCAGCCACGGCAGTAGACGGCGCTTTTTCTCCCTTAATGAGTGGCTGCACTTTTCCAAATCCTTCCACTTCATTCCCCAAATTTATCTCTATAAGATCCTGCGGATTAAGAAGAGGATTGGGAAGTTCGGGAAGTTTCCAGGAAACGAGCAGTGCCAATACGAGCAGGGAACCGCATACAATGCCCGTGTAGGCAAATGCTTTTCTGTTTTTTTCGGTCTCGAAATTGTCGGACATGGATAAGGTCAGAGTTTGATTCATAACAAAGTTATATTAACGCATGTTCAACGATACAAAACCATGCCGTATTTTACTGTGATTGTTAAGGTTTTAACAAAATGGTGGGAAATTGTCTTAACGAAATCTAAAAGTGATGGTCGAATAAGAAATAAGGAATAAAAAATAAGGAATAAGAAAGTTGGGTAACCGCATTAAAGAATGGCACCATTTGAAGAATTATAGAGCTGACTCCACTCGAAAAACTGCTAAACTTCCTTATTCCTTATTTTTCATTTCTTATTTATTTGCATTCCTATGCAATTCGTTTAAAGATCCAATACGGCATCCACCTCATCAGCTTCGCAATGATCCACCACCGTTTTGTAACGTATGCTCTTCTTCTTTTATGTTTGATCGCTGAGTAGATCTGCTTTGTCGCTTTTTCTACCGGCGCTACCCAAAACTGTCCATTGCCCTTCGCCATTTTTGTTTTGACGAACCCGGGCTGAATATCTGTGACTGCGATATCGAGTTTCATCTTCGTTGCCTTCATGTGCAGGCCTTCCATATAGGTGCTCATAAAAGCCTTGCTGGCACTATATGCCGGCGCCCAGCTATTGCCACGGTTGGAAGCAATGGAAGAAATGCCTGCGATCTGCCCATGACCTTGGGTGGCAAAAAAATTAAATGCGTAATTCACCATTTCCACAAAGCCATTTACGTTGGTGAGCGTGGTTTGTTGATCGATTTTCCAATCCAGTGTTTTGGAAGGATCACCATAACCACTGTTGTAAATAAACACATCCATGCCGCCTAGTTGATCAATGAGCGATTGAAGATGATGGATATTTTCATTTCCGGTTACGTCAAAAGAGGCAGTAACTATTTTACCAGGAAATTCATCTTTCAAACTATCCAGTAATTCCTGTCGCCTTCCGGTTGCACCCACAATGCAATCATCGTGTACGAATAATTTGGCTAGTTCTCTCCCGATGCCGGAAGTGCTGCCGATAATGATGATCTTTTTCATTAGAGAGATTTTTAAGAAGGAACACGGAGATAACGGAGGATCACGGAGTTCACGGAGTTATGATTCAATCAATATAATTAATTTGGTTGCCGTAAGATATCCGTTGCCTCCGTGTTCCTCTTTCGCTTCGGTCAAAAAACAAATTCAAAGCCTTAATAAAAGTTTATTATTTTGGTACTCCTAATCTATTGCAATGCGGTCCTGCCTTCTGATCATCTATATATTATTTTCGTCCCTCGCTTCGCATGCACAAGATACTTCATCTCATCATCCGATAGCTATCGGATCCGTATTTTGGGAAGTGAGTGGTAATGGGCTTACATCGCCATCTTATTTCTACGGCACCATGCATATTATTTGCGAAAGAGACATCGTGTTTACAGACACGTTAAAAGCCAAGATGGCTTCCTGCAAGTCAGTGTACACCGAAACGGTCTTTGACGTCGATACGGTGCGAAGTTTACGAGATAAAGCCAGCAAGGGACTTACGCTGAAACAAATCATCGGCAGAAACGATTTTAAAAGAGTAAAAGCGTTCTTTTCTGAAAATGATAAAATGACCGACTCGTTTCTAAATACGTTTAGTACAGCAAAACTGAAGTATTTCATGATCGCCGAAAAAGGGAAGTGTAAGATCACCTCAGTTGACGAGATGCTCAGGAGATTGGCAAAGACCAACGGCCTACCTCTAAAAGGACTGGAAAGTATGGCGGAGCACCTGGCCGCTGGTCCCGCACCCTCAATAAGCGAACAGGCTGCAAGTGTGTTTGCTTTGTTGAATAATTTTGATCGTTACATGGAAAGTGTGCGGTACGAGATGCAGCTTTATCTTTCGGGCGACCTGGAAAAGTTATACCGCAGATCAGCAATAAACCCAGATGGTTCGAAATCCGTTGTTGCCATCAATCTTGGTGAAAAAAGAAGCAAGCTATGGATACCAACGATGGAAACGGCGATGAAAGAGGCGCCCTGCTTTTTTGCATTTGGTTGTAATCATTTGTGGGGGGAGAATGGGGTTATCAATTTACTGCGGCTGAGAGGATATGTAGTGCGGTCCCTTTATTATTATTAATTTGACGATAGAGACACGGATGACGCGGATCGGAACCGATTCGCACTGATCAGATCCGTTTTCATCCGTTCCAATCCGCGTCATCCGTGTTCCTATCTTTCACCAAATAACAAATTCCCTATCCTTACCATTGTACTCCCTTCTTCCAATGCTATTTTATAGTCTGCACTCATTCCCATGCTGAGAATGTTAAATGTTAAATGTTGAATGTTGAATGAGGAAGCAATTTTTTCAAAAAGAGTTTTTAAGTGTTGGAATTCCCTTCTCACCAAATCCATATCATCCGAAAAAGACGCCATCCCCATCAGTCCGCGTACTTGCACATTTGCATATTTATTCCTTGCCCATTGCTCATTGCTCCCGATTGCTATCGGGACCAATTCACTTTCGTCCAATCCAAACTTAGTTTCTTCCTTAGCAATATATACCTGGAGCAGACAATCAATGCTTCTATTATTTTTTATCGCTTGTTTACTGATCTCTTTCAATAATCCTTCGCTGTCTACAACATGAATGAGATGAATGAATGGAGCAATGTATTTTACTTTATTACTTTGAAGGTGCCCGATAAAATGCCAGCGAATGTCTTTGGGAAGTTGCTCGTATTTGCCCACGAGTTCCTGTACATAATTCTCTCCAAAATCGCGATGCCCGAGATCGTATAGGGCCTGGATGTCTTCTATGGGCTTTGTTTTGGAAACGGCGATTAGAACGGCTTTGCCATTGAGCTCGGTTAAGATGGATTGGTAATTTTGTGTATTAATAGCCATTTGGAATTGATAATTGGATAATTGATAATTGATAATTCCTTCGATCAGAAGGGAGATTGTTTTTCAAAACGTTCATATATTGAAAAGCTAACAATCCTACAATCACCAGAAGGGTTTGTTTTTAGAAGACAATAACGAAGTAGAAAAATTATCAACTATCCAATTATCAATTATCAATTCTTACTTAAGAATCGTTCTACTAATAACTATACGTTGCACCTCACTCGTTCCCTCATAGATCTGCGTGATCTTAGCATCCCTCATCATTCTTTCTACATGGTATTCTTTTACGAATCCGTAACCGCCGTGGATCTGTACTGCCTCGGTGGCGGTCCACATTGCGGTTTCGCTTGCAAATACTTTTGCCATGGAACTGCTGAGCGTGTAATCAAGATGCTGATCTTTTTCCCAGGCAGCTTTCAGGCAGAGCAGGCGGGAGGCTTCAATGCGTGTTGCCATATCGGCAAGTTTGAATTGGATGATCTGGTGATTTTTTATTTCTGTACCGAATGCTTTGCGTTGTTTACTATAAGCCAACGACAATTCGTAAGCACCACTCGCAATACCCAGTGCTTGTGAAGCAATACCGATGCGGCCACCCGCCAGTGTTTTCATGGCGAACTTAAAACCAAAGCCATCTTCGCCGATACGATTTTCTTTTGGCACTTTCACGTCGTTGAACAAAATGCTATGGGTATCGCTACCACGAATGCCCAGTTTATTTTCTTTGGCGCCCACTACCACACCTTCCCAATTCTTTTCAACAATGAATACGTTGATACCGCGACTTCCCTTTGCTGGATCTGTTTGTGCGATCACTAAATATACACTTGCACTGTTGCCATTGGTGATCCAGTTTTTGGTACCGTTCAGCAAATAGTAGTCTCCTTTATCTTCCGCGGTTGTTTTTTGAGAAGTGGCGTCGCTTCCTGCTTCGGGTTCACTCAATAAAAAAGCGCCAATGTAGAGCTCGCCGTCTTTTTTACCTTGTGCAAGTGGCTTGAGGTATTTTTGTTTTTGTTCTTCGTTGGCGTATTCCTGCAGGCCGTAGCAAACAAGACTATTATTGACGCTCACACAAACGCTCACACTTGCATCTATCTTGCTGATCTCTTCCATGGCCAGCACATAACTGATGGTATCCATGCCACTACCGCCATATTCTGGTTTAACCATGATGCCCATGAAACCGAGGTCGGCGAGTTTCTCAATTTGTTCTTTAGGAAATTTCTGTAATTCGTCTCTTTCAATAACGCCGGGCAGACATTCGTTCACTGCGAAATCTCTTGCAGCCTGCTTGATCATAAGCTGTTCTTCGGTAAATTCAAATAACATAGCGGTCGTTGGTTTAGGGTGCAAAAATAAGGCATTTTTTATGTTGAATGTTGAATGTTAAATGTTGAATGTGGGAGCAGTTTTTGGCAGGTGTGATCCTAATTTTATGGGGGGGGGCGGCATTCAACATTTAACATTCAACATTCAACATAGTGGTGAAGTCTGTCCTGCTGATCATCCTCGCACCCATCGTTTCCAAATGGCTGGTATACACCTGGCAGTCGATCAACCGTACGTTTTCTTTTTGCAATAGCTGCACATAATTAATAAAAGCAAATTTGCTGGCATTGTTTACGGAACTGAACATGCTTTCTCCAAAAAATACATTTCCCATGCGGATGCCGTATAGACCGCCAACAAGCTGTCCATCTTTCCATGCTTCCGCGCTATGTGCATGGCCGAGTTGGTGCAATCGTATGAATGCTTCCTGTACAGCGGTGGATATCCAGGTACCCGGCTGGTCCTTACGCGAAATGGTTTTGCAGTTTTGTATCACTGCTTCAAATGCTTTGTTAACGGTGAATTGAAATATGTCTTGTTTTAATATACCCTGCATGCTTTTGCTGATCTTCAATTCTCCGGGAAATAAAACGAATCTGGGATCGGGGCTCCACCAACAGATGGGTTCGTCTTCATTGTACCAGGGGAAGATGCCGCTGCGGTAGGCCAATAATAATCTTTCTGTGCTTAGATCGCCGCCGATGGCAAGAAGGCCGTCTTCGTCGGCCATGTTGATCGGAGGAAAAATTATGTCTTGTGTTAGAAGAAACATAGTTAGGAAAAATTACCACAAAGATGCACAAAGGAATGGCATAAAGATGCACGAAGAATCTTTGTGTTTTCTCTGTGTTTTCATCTCTGTGAATCTTTGTGGTAAAAAATCAATTCGCAACTTCTTCAATGGTTGCATTGATCCCTCTTTCTGTAATGGCGTCACATTGAGGCTTCAAAATATCATAGCTGCCGTCCTTCACCGCATATTTCCCTTTGGAGTCGATGATGATTGCGCATTGTTCTGCTTGTTGGTGAGAGTGGCCGCAGACTTCTATCAGTGTTTCTATCACCCAATCGAAAGTGTTTACCTCATCATTCCATACAATAAGGTTGCAGTACGATTCAGTGGTGGTTAGCGTGTCGAGTTCTTCTTTTTGTTGTATGTCGGTTTTTGTGGCCATAATTCGCGGTAAAATTAAGCTGAAATAATTGAAAAAAAGAAATGCGCACGGAGGGAACAGAGGTAAAAGAAGCTAGCACGCTTCGACCCCGCTCAGCACGAAGACAACGAAGTTTGTACGAAGGTAACAAAGAGCAGCTTGCGTATTTGAAGAGGTTTTTGAAAACTTGAACAGCGGCGGTTTTAACCTTCGTTATCTTGGTACAAACTTCGTTGTCTTCGTGTTCCGAACTTCATTTAACTCTGTTCCCTCCCCTCCTCCAAAATCAAAAATAGATTTCGTATATTACGATACAAAAAAACTGATAGATTATGCAAAGAGTAACCGGTATCGGCGGCGTTTTCTTCAAAGCAAAAGATGTTAAGGCCATGGCCGCCTGGTACGAAAAACATCTCGGCATCCCGTTTGGCGACCAATCTTATTATGGGTTCAAATGGGTGAATGAAAATAACCCGGCAGTACCCGGAACTACCGCATTTTCTTTTTTCAAGAATGACACGAATTATTTTTCGCCGTCGGAAAAACCATTCATGATAAATTTCCGCGTAAAGGATCTTGCTGCTTTGTTGACTGCATTAAAGGAAGAAGATGTGGAGATCGTAGGAGAGATGCAGGATTATCCGGGAATGGGAAAATTTGGATGGTGTGTGGATCCTGAGGGAAATAAGGTGGAGTTGTGGGAGCCGGTGGACGATTAATTTTGAATGTTGAAGGTTGAATGTTGAATGTTGAGAAGACTTCCGGAATTCGTGGGAGTGGGCTGAATAGGAACCGTCGCTGTTCAACCATTTAAATGCTCTTGAAATAATTGGAGTGCTTATCAATTATCCTATGATCCAGCAACCTCTCCATCAGGAAAAAGATTCCTGATCGGCACACCCAGCCCAATACTTATCCTGTGCAGTGTGAGATAAGACACATTTACTTGTCCTGATTCGATCTTAGACATACTCGATTTTTCAAAATTGCAATTTATAGCAAGTTGATTTTGAGTCATATTGTTCGACAGTCGGATCGATTTGATCCTCGCGCCTAAGTCCACTAATAGATCCGGTTCAGTCATTACAATTGCTGTTAATATGCGTTACTCAAAAGGTAGTCTTTATTAATTGGTAATCAGTTTATTGTTTAGCGGATATTCTTTGACTCCTTAAACAAAAACAAAAATAACTATGGCAAATTGTAATAACGTTGCTTTATCAGCCTACTTTGTTGTGGTATAGCGCTATCTGGTTGTTGGATAAAACAACATCCGTGAGTATGAATACGTTGCAGCATTTTTCGCCACAAGTTTGGTGGGTTTCTAAAGACGATTGCAAACTGTAAGAAGATCTTCAGGATCTTGATTTCAATTCTGATTTCATGAATTGGTTGAGCTATTCAAATAAAAGATCCGGTAGCTTTTTGGAAAGCTCTAATGCTCTAAACAAACAGTGCTAAAAAATAAAAAGCCTCATATTTCTGTGAGGCTTTCGGGGAGTTGATCCCGATAGTTATCGGGAACCCGCCGAACCTCCCGACTTGAAAGTCGAGATGCTCCAAACCATCCCGATAACCATCGGGAGAGTTAAATCAAAAAATGCAAAAACCCCACATTTCTGTGAGGCTTTCAGTGGGAGTTGACGGGGTCGAACCGCCGACCCTCCCGACTCGTAAAGTCGGGATGCTCTAAACCACCAGAGCTAAACACCATAAATAAAAAAAGCCTCACATTTCTGTAAGGCCCTGGTGGGAGTTGACGGGGTCGAACCGCCGACCCTCTGCTTGTAAGGCAGATGCTCTAAACCAACTGAGCTAAACTCCCTTTTTTATATTTTCGGCCCTCTGCTTGTAAGGCAGATGCTCTAAACATCCCGATAACTATCGGGAGAGCTAAACTCTCCTTTTTTCGGACGGCAAAGATAAGGCTTAAATAATTCCGACAAAATCTTTTTGCGGTATTAAAAACCGATTCTGATGCATCAAACTGCTACCCCCCCACTCACCACTTTCCATTCCTCACTCACTAATTCAACTGTACCGCCGGCATCCTATACCCCTGCCCATCATATAAAAATATCTCATCTATCTCGATCGTCCAGTATTTAAACAAGGGCGACTTGGCCAGGTATTTCTCCACCTGCTTTTTATTCCGGGCATTGATGATCACCCAGGCACGCTGACTTTCCATGCTTACGGTGTACACGTCAATGATATTCTTTTCGATGAGACTGTTGATGTAGAGCCGGTGTGCGGGTACGAAGCCCATGAACTCATCGTCTACTTCAAAGCGAAGGGTGACCTGGTATTTGGTGATGTCCGGATTTTCTATATTTTCCATTCTACAATTTGATTTTGAAATTCCTTTTGATAAGGAACGGTGATCTTGATATAATTATCGGTATAGCCTTCCATCATGCCATTGGCGCTTTCCGATTCGAATAATGTTTTGCGTATTTCGCCGATATGTTGATTGGTAAAATATTGCATTTTCTGGAAACTGAGATTGCGCAATGTCTTATTTCTTTCATGTCGGATGTTGATGGGAACAACCGGCTTCATGCCGGCAGCATGCGTATTGTCTCTTTCAGAATAAGTGAACACGTGCAGGTAAGAAATGTCCAGCTCGTGTAGGAAATCAAATGTTTCTTTGAAATCTTCATCGTTTTCGCCGGGGAAGCCAACGATCACGTCAGCGCCAATACAGCAATGCGGCATCAACGTTTTTATCAAGCCAACTCTTTCGGCATACAATTCTTTTTTATAGCGCCGCCGCATCAATCCGAGTATCTTGTTACTTCCGCTTTGCAAGGGTATATGAAAATGTGGCATGAACTTTTTACTATTGCTCACAAACTCGATGATCTCATTGCTCAATAAGTTTGGTTCGATAGAAGATATTCTAAAACGCTCCACGCCATCAACATTGTCCAACTCCTGTATCAACGAAAAGAAGTTGCTATGTGAACGCTGCCCATGCGCTTCGATAAGCTCCCCCTTCAGGGAGCGGGGTGGGTGGGTGGCCTTAAAATCTCCAAGGTTTACTCCTGTGAGGATGATCTCTTTTGCTCCCTCTTTTGCGATTTCTTTTACACTCTCCAACACATTATCAATACTATCGCTCCTGCTTTTGCCTCTCGCCATCGGTATGGTACAAAAAGAACAATTATAATCACATCCATCCTGCACCTTTAAAAATACGCGGGTGCGGTCGTGGGCAGAATTCGAGGCGACAAATACATTCACTTCATCAATATCGCAACTGCAGATCTTGGCGCTATCGCCACGAGTGATCTCTTTTAAATGCTGAGTGATATTGAATTTTTCAGCGGCACCAAGAACGAGGTTGACTCCCGGGATCGCAGCGATCTCTTTTGGTTTTAATTGTGCATAGCAACCGGTTACAACCACCATGGCTTCGGGGGCCTTACGTTGAATCCTCCGCACGAGCATGCGGCATTCTTTATCGGCGTTTTCGGTGACGGAGCAGGTGTTGATGACATATACGTCGGCCACCTCGTCGAAAGAGGTTTTTGTGAAGCCATCATTCTCAAGAAGGCGCCCTATGGCAGAGGTTTCTGAGAAGTTAAGCTTGCAACCGAGAGTATGTAAGGCAACGGTTTTGCTCATTGGGTGCAAATTTAACGGAGATTGATGAAACTAAAGGGCGGGAACCCGTCATTAACGTAGATTTAAACGGAGCGAAAGAAGGAAAAATCGCTGATTTAAGCGATTTCGCAGATTCCGCAGATCAAACTCCTTCGGAGTTTGCTTATACTGATCGTGCCTAAGCGCTGATGAAATCAGCGCAATCAGCGGAATCGCTCAAATCAGCGATTTTTTCCTTTCTCTTCTTTTTAAATCCATCTTCGGTTTAACTTGCGGCATGATCAAAAAATACTTCCCCTTAATAATCCTCCTTGCCTCGTGCGGCCTATTACTATATGTAAAAATGCACCAGCGTGGGCCTGATAAACCCAAACCCACCCATCCCGAAGAACAGATCACCGTTCCCGCAGTAGTTCCGCCCAGCGATAATCCCAATCGCGAAGAGGGGCTCAATCGCCGCACCAGCCATATCATCTATTCCAAACACGCCCTTTGTCGCATGGAATGTCGGCATATCGATGAGAGCGAAATAAAAGAGATACTGGAAAATGGCACGATCAACTATAGTAAAGTAGAAGAAGATGCCAGGGGAAAGACCTATCCGCTGGAAGGGGTGACGCATGATAAACAACATGTGCGGGTGGTATTTGCGCCAAAGGATGATGGGTTATTGGTGGTTACTTGTATTGATTTGGATAGGGATTGGAGTTGTGATTGTAAATAAGGATAAGGTTTAAAGGTTTAACGTTTAAAGGTTCTAACCACTCAAAGGCTCTTGCAACCATTAAACCATTAAACCATTAACCCATTAAACCCTTAAACGATTAATAATTCTCCGTAAGTTTGCTATAACGATTGGAACAACGATGAAGATAAAATCCTTCCTGGCAAAACCTTTTGCCAGTTATATATATAAGCAGATCAGGAAAGGAATGGAGACGGCTGTGCAAGACCAGCAATCCATTTTCAACCAGCTCCTAAAGGTTGGCGCCAAAACAGAGTTTGGTAAGGACCATGATTTTGCCAATATTAAAACCCATGAAGATTTTGTTAAGCAGGTTCCGTTAAGGGACTACGAAGGCTTCAAACCTTATATCGAAAGAATAAAAGAAGGAAGACATAATGTGTTGTGGAAAGGACAGCCGATCTATTTTGCAAAGACAAGCGGCACCACAAGCGGTGTGAAGTATATTCCCATCACAAAAGATTCCATTCCCAATCATATCAATACCGCACGCAACGCATTGCTTTGCTATATGGCGGAATCGGGCAACACAAAATTCGCCGATGGAAAACTCATCTTCCTTAGCGGTTCACCCGAACTGGAAAGAGTAGGAGGCATTCCTACCGGGCGGCTAAGCGGCATCGTTAATCACCATGTTCCGAAATATCTTCGTTCGAATCAACTGCCATCTTATTCCACCAATTGCATTGAAGAGTGGGAAGAAAAACTGGATAAGATTGTAGAAGAAACGATCAACGAAAACATGACACTCATCAGCGGCATACCGCCATGGATGCAGATGTACTTCGATCGCCTGGAAGAGAAATCGGGTAAAAAAGCGGGAGAGCTGTTTCCCAATTTCAGCGTGATGGTGCAGGGTGGGGTGGCTTTTGAACCCTATCGTGCCAAGCTGAGTGAAAGCATTGGCCGGCATATTGATTGCATCGAATTGTTTCCAGCAAGCGAAGGATTCTTTGCATTCCAGGATTCGCAAAACGCAGAAGGTTTGCTGCTCAACACCAATAGCGGAATATTCTTTGAGTTCGTTCCCGCAGGAGAGATAACCAATCCGGATCCAACAAGGCTTACATTAAAAGACGTGAAGATCGGAGAGAACTATGCACTCATCATCAACAGCAACGCGGGGCTTTGGGGTTATGATCTCGGTGATACGGTGAAGTTTGTTTCGCTTAATCCTTTTCGCATAGTAGTTAGTGGTCGTACCAAACATTTTATCTCCGCATTTGGTGAACACGTGATCGGGGAAGAAGTAGAATCAGCATTGCTGAGTGCCGCTGCCGAAGAAAAAGTACAGGTTACTGAATTCACTGTTGCCCCGGTTATTGCAAACGGATCAGGCAAGAGTTATCATGAATGGCTGATCGAATTTGAAAGGCCGCCTGCTGATATCAATACTTTTTCGAAAAAGATAGATGATCATCTCCGTAAAAAAAATGTGTATTATGACGATCTGATCGGCGGTAACATTTTGGATCAGTTGCATATTTCTGTTATTAAGAAGAATGGGTTTATTGATTATATGAAGAGTGTTGGCAAACTGGGAGGACAGAATAAAGTTCCCAGGTTGAGTAATGATCGACGTATTGCTGATGATCTTGAAAAATTTGTTGATCAGAGTTATTTTTCTACCACAGAGATACACTAAGGATTCACAACGCTTCACAAAGACATTTCGTTGTCAAAATTTATATCCTGTGCTCAATTGGCGAGCGTAAAGCCTCTGTGCATCTTTGTGAATACTTTGGGAACCTCTGTGGAATTTCTTAACTATCCTCATTATCTTTACGACTTAACGACAATATGCCTAAAAAAAGGATAGCACTCTTCGGTTCCACCGGCTCCATCGGTACTCAAGCGCTCGACGTAATTCGCGCCAACCCCGATTTGTTTGAGGTAGAGATCCTCACTGCACAAACCAATGACGAGCTCCTCATCACCCAGGCGCTGGAATTCAGGCCTAATGCGGTGGTCATCGGGGACGAGACCCGGTATGAGAAGGTGAAACAGGCGCTGGGTTCCACCGACATAAAGGTTTTTTCGGGAGAAGCTGCCTTGGAAGAGGTAGCCGATTTTGATACCTACGACATGATGCTCGCCGGTATCGTCGGTTTTGCCGGGTTAAAGCCCACATTAAAAGCGGTTGATAAAGGGAAGGCCATTGCGCTCGCCAATAAAGAAACGCTCGTAGTGGCTGGCGATATCGTCATGCAAAAGGCCATCGAAAAAAGAGCGCCGATCATTCCCGTTGATAGCGAACACTCAGCCATCTTTCAATGCCTTGTCGGCGAGACCAGGAACCCTATCGAAAAGGTGGTACTTACGGCAAGTGGTGGACCATTTCTCGGTAAAAAACCAAACTTCCTAGTCAATGTAAAACGCGACCATGCATTGCAACATCCCAACTGGACCATGGGTGCAAAAATATCTATCGACTCTGCAACCCTGATGAATAAAGGGCTGGAGATGATCGAAGCAAAATGGCTCTTCAATTTAAAACCCGAACAGATACAAGTGGTAATCCATCCTCAAAGCATCATTCATAGTATGGTGCAGTTTGAAGACGGGAGCATCAAGGCACAAATGGGACTGCCAGACATGAAATTGCCGATCCAATATGCCCTTGCTTTTCCGCAACGTATCAAAACGGATTACCCCCGTTTGGAATTCAGGCGCTTTCCAACGCTTGCATTCGACGAACCGGATGTTAAAACTTTCAGAAATCTCGCCCTCGCAACCGAGGCATTATTTAAGGGCGGCAACGTGCCCTGTGTTTTGAATGCCGCCAACGAAATTGCCGTGTGGGCCTTTCTGCGCAACCGTATCGGCTTCCTCGATATGACGGCCGTAGTAGAAAAAACCATGCAACACGTGGCTTTCATCGAAAAACCCACCCTTGAGGAATATTTTGAAAGCGACGGTGAAGCCCGTAATTTTGCCGCTTCGCTGATTAACCTGTAGAATAAGGTCAAAAATCAAAAGTAAAAAATTTAAAAATCAAAAGTTTGCCGGCAGTTAGAGATCGGCAAAAGTAAAGGTCTACTATTTTGAATTTTGAATTTTTACTTTTGAATTACCTCAGAGTCAGCACCATCGAATATTAAATACAAACTATTAAATGCAGCTACTAGCAATCAATTGGGGCAATGTTGGATCACAAGTCGCCCAACTTATTCTGACCCTGTCAATACTGGTTATCATTCATGAACTTGGACATTACCTCACCGCGAGGATGTTTAAATGCCGGGTAGATAAATTTTACCTGTTCTTCGACCCCTGGTTTTCTATTGTCAAAAAGAAAGTGGGAGATACCGAATACGGCATTGGCTGGCTTCCGCTGGGAGGTTATGTAAAGATCGCCGGCATGGTGGACGAAAGTATGGATAAGGAGCAAATGAAATTGCCGCCGCAATCCTGGGAATTCAGGAGCAAGCCGGCCTGGCAACGCCTCATCATTATGTTGGCCGGTGTTACTATGAATGTGTTGCTTGCTTTTTTTATTTATGCGATGATCTTGTTTGTATGGGGCGAAAAGAAAATAGATAACAGCTCGGTAAAAAATGGAATTTATTGCGCCGACAGTATCTTATTCAAGTTCGGTCTTCAGAACGGCGATAAGATCGTATCTATAGATGGCCAGCCGGTAAAATATTTTGACGATATCCCCGCCAATCTCATCACGTCTGACAAAATTGTTGTTGACCGCAATGGTCAGCAACAAACATTGAATATGCCGGTTGACCTGCTTGGACAATTGGCTGAACTAAAAAGGAAAGGCGTGGGTTTCCTGGAACTCAGGAGGCCCGCAATGGTCGGCGACATGTCGGATAAATTCTTTGATACGTCGTATGCAAAACAAGCCGGCCTTCAACATTTTGATAAGATCATTTCGGTTGATTCTACACCGGTACAGTTTTTTGATGAGATCGGTCCCCTGCTGCAGGTCAAAAAAAATGGCTCGGTAAGTATAGAAATTGAAAGGAACGGTGAGCGAATGACAAAATCTTCCAAGGTTAGCCAGGAAGGAAAATTGGGTATGCCCTTCATTGAAGCAAAGGAAATGGACAGTCTTGGCTTGCTTGCGATCAAAGAAAGAAAATATGGTTTCTTTGAATCTTTTCCCGCTGGTGTTTCAAAAGCCGGTGAAAAGCTGATGAGTTATGTCAACCAGTTCAAAAAAATAGTAAATCCTAAGACAGGCGGCTATAAAGCTGTTGGCGGTTTTAGACGTATCGCATCCATTTTTCCCACACCATGGGATTGGGAAGTATTCTGGGGTTTCACTGCTTTCTTATCACTCATGCTTGCGTTTATGAATTTGTTGCCAATACCAGCACTGGATGGCGGGCACGTACTATTCACACTTGGCGAAATGATAACCGGCCGCAAGCCCAATGAAAAATTCCTGGAGTATGCACAGATCTTCGGAATGATAATATTACTCGGGCTGATGTTGTTTGCGAATTGGAATGATTGGTTTGGATGGGGGAAGTAGGGAGAAGCTGGTAGTTGGTAGTCAGCAGTCGGTAGTCTGCACCCCGTCAGCGGTTGCAGACCCTGTCGGCGGTAAAAGGTAAATAGACGAGTAGTTGATAGTTGAACAGATCTCAAATAATTGAATAGCCTTCGTTGACTTCGTGTTCCCAACTTCTTTTAACTCAGTTTCCTCTGTGGACCTCTGTTAACTCCGTGTTCCTTTCTTCCTAACAAACTATCATGACCCTCAAACACAAAATATTTGCAATTCCCGGTAGCACGAGGCAAAACTCATCGAATCTTAATCTACTCAAAGCAATAGCAGATCTGTTTGCTGATAAACTGGACGTGATAATATTTAATGGATTATCGGAATTGCCCGCTTTTAATCCTGATCATGATGCTGAGGGTATTCCCAGTCACGTGATCGATTTCAAACAACAAATTCAAAATGCGGATGGCGTTCTTATCTGTACGCCGGAGTATGCGCATGGCGTACCTGGTAGTTTAAAAAATGCGATCGACTGGACGGTTGCCTCCAATGAGTTCTCAAAAAAACCTACTGCTTTAATTACTGCTTCTACCGATGGAAGATTCGGTCACCAGGCGCTCCTTGAAACATTGCGTGTGATCGAAGCTGAAAATATTGATCAACTTCAAATATTGATACAATTTATTAAGACGAAGGTCGACGACAATAACAAGATCAAGGATGATAAGACACTAAACGATGTTAACAAGCTGATGGAAGGTTTAATTGCAACGATAAGCAAACAGAAAGAATAGTTTAAAACCCCGCACAGAAAAAATCAGCGGAATCATCTAATCAGTCTATACCAATCCATTCAACACCTTTTCCCTGATACGCTTCGAATAATCTTTCAGATCCGGCATGATGTAATCTTTTGTATATCCCTGCAGCGCAATTTTTCTTTTTACATATTCGCCAAGGCGCTTATGAATATTGTACACCATAAAACTGGAGTTGGGTATGTTCTCTTCGTTCAATGGAAAGTCGCGGATATGTTCTTTGCTGAACAAAGCTTCAATTGGAATATCGGCATGAGGATTGAAAATAAATAATCCTTCCTGTGGAATGATGTTCTGATTATAGATGGTGGCCATCAATACTTTTTTGAATGGATCGTTAGGATCGCAATTTCCGTTAAGATCAAGTTTTATATCCGTTAACCTGAAAAGATGGCCAGGATTTGGTTCATCTCCCGGGTATGGAAAACAACTTGAAACGCTTTCCCTGTCTTCGATCTCGGTAACGCGATATGTTTCTTCACTAAGTGCATACACCGAAAAATAATCATCCAGGTCGTTTTCGATCTTCAATGAAGGCACCATTGCGGATTCGGTAGCAAAGAACAAAGCCACGCGAAAATTGTAGGTCCAGTCTAACAGGGGTGTTGGCGATCCATAATGTTGCAAAATGCTCAGGCAAGGAAAATCTTTATGTGAACTCCTAATGCCATATAATTCAAAAACATTCCCTAGTAATGATTTAGCGGCAAGCGCCTCCGAGATCATCTTCAAAACAAAATCACTGTAGGTAAGTGCGGGTGGTTGCCGCTTCCAGTCCTGCATCTCAAAATTGAGCCACAAGCGCTGCGCTGAATTAAATAGCTTATACCTCGCTTCACTCATCCCGCGGAAATAAACTTTATATTTTCTTCTTTCGTTCACACCCTCCCAATAGGCGAACCATTTGTCGAATTCTTCGAATGTGTTGATGCAATTGTTTTCATACCTGTCACTGGTCATGAAGCATTTGCTCTTTTCTGCCAGCGATCCATATTCGGATAACCTGATTTTTACTCGTTCCATAAACGGGTGTTGTTTTTAAAGAAATAGCCTTGTTATTTCAGCGGCAAGAGGAGTAGATATTTTATATGCTTGATCGGAAGAAGGTAAATGTAATTATTTGTTTTTGTTTGTGCAAGAGGTCGAAAGCCGGCAGTTTATAGTCGAGAGCGATCTGTGTCCCAGTGGGGTTTTCACACGAATGCACTGTAAAGTAAAGTACTGCCGGCGTGAAACCCCGATGTCGGGTAAACTTCAAATTAAAAAACTGCCCATCGTTAGTCACAAAAAATAAAAACCGCTAAAAGAAGAAATTGTACAACATCGGGGTTTCACGGAAGGAGCTTTTTATTTCTGGGAGTATGCTGTGAAAACCCCGCTGAGACACAGCCTCCCTATTTTCAAAAGCTGTAACGCGTTTTAGAAATTATCAATATTAATTATTAATTCAAAAGCATCACCTGATCAGTAAAACCGTACCCTTCAAAAAGAAATCTCCCCTAAAATCAGTTCCCTTTATCACATACACATAAGTACCCTGCATCGCTGCCGTTCCTTTATAAGTACCATCCCATCCTTCATTAATATCTGAAGTAGAAAAAACTTTATTGCCAAACCTGTTGAAGATATCGAAGTGATCCAGTTTCAAATTAGTTCCGGAAGGAATTTTAAAAACACGATTAAGCGCATTGCCATTCGGGACAAAAGCATTGGGGATATAAACTTCATTAAAAACTTTGATCGTTGTTGTCTTATCTGCAACACAGCCAGCGTTGGTAACAACATGTAGGTTGAAGGTGGTATTCACTGTTGGACTTGCCATTGGATTCAATGCTGTTGGATCACTTAATCCTGTCGATGGCGTCCAAAGATAGGTTCCGCCGGTTACAGAAACATTTGCATTCAAGGGAGTCGAACTTCCCAGGATTATTGTTTGGCTTGGAGGGTTAAAAGAGATCACCGGGATCGCATCAACATTGATGGGAATAATATTGGAGTTGCCTACATTGGTAGTCATGCAAGTACCACCGACCACTCTTATCGAAGCGCTTATTGAATTAACGCCCGCATATAAAGTTCCCGGGTTGAAAACAGTAGCGCTTCCGGATTGATTGATCGCTCCATTTATTTTGAAATCATAATTGATAACCGTGCTGGAGCCAAGGTTTGATGCCGTTGCACTGAATTGAATGGGTGTGCCTTCGCAAACAGGGCCAGGATTGGATGCAACAAGATTCACAGTGGGGGTAAAGGATGCCACTGATGCTATGATCGTATTGGAAGTTGCATTGGGAGATACCAGGCAGGCGCCGGTAGCCGTGATCGTACAGGTTACCGCATCGCCGTCGGCTGGAACTGTTGTGTATGTGGTGTCGATACCACTCTGTTGTGAAACCCCATTTACTTTAAAATCATAATTGATCGCCGGAGTGGTGCCGATACTACGCGCCGTAAACTTCATTGATTTCCCTGCACATATCGTTCCGGTAGGATTTGCGAAGAGCACCACACTTGCTGTGAGAACCGGGTTAGCAGTCACAGTTAGTGATTGCGAGGTTGAAGGTCCGCAGGGATAATTAACCGTTACTGAAATAACTCCACCATTGTTTCCCGCCGTTGTATTGATGGTGGATGTTGTTGAGGTGCCGGTCCAACCACTGGGCAATGTCCAGGTATAGGAAAGTGCACCCACGATGGGAGTGATGCTATAAGTATTTGGACTGCCACCGCAAACTGATGTATTACCCGCGATAGGCCCCGGTCCGGCTAAAAAAGGGCAGGGAGAATATTTCGCCAAAAAAATATCTGATGAATTAGCATTTGAACTAAGATTTGTTACACCTGCGTTAGGATCGAAATCTGCCGTTCCCAGGAAATTTCCGGTAACAAAAATTCCTCCCGCATCATCTACTGCGATTGAAGAACCAACATTTGTGCTTGTGCCCGTACCTCCGACATCAAAGGCCCAAAAATAATTTCCTACGGCACTATATTTAGCAACGAAAATATCGCTTTGACCCGTGGCTGTAAGATTGTTCGTGGCTGCACCGGGATTGAAATCGGCAGTATTGGAAAAGTGCCCGGTCAGGTAAATATTTCCCGCAACATCGAAGGCGATCGAAATGCCAATGTTAATGTTACCTCCGCCGGTATTTAAGATAGGTATCACCCATTGATATTGACCCGCAGCGTTGTATTTGGCTAAAAAAGCACCGGCACCTATAACAATAGCGCCGCCAGGTCCCGGGTCAAAATCAGCAGGACCTTGAAAATATCCTGATAAATAAACATTACCCGACATATCGATCGCAACATCATACCCAACATCACTGGTAGCGCCGCCTACATTAAAAGCCCATTGATAAGCGCCGGACGAACTATACTTGGCCAGGAAGAGATCGTTTGATTGTGCAGTGAGTATCGCGGTTCCGGGCCCAGGATCAAAATCCACTGCAGCGTAAAATGTTCCTGTTACATAAACATTTGATGAGCCATCAACGGCAACCGATGCACCCCGGTTAGACGCGAAAGATGTACCAAGATTAAAAGCCCATTGATAAACACCGGCGGCATTATATTTTGCCAGGAAAGCATCCTGTATTCCTATTGAAGTAATGTTAGCTGTTCCCGCTCCCGGATCAAAATCGACAGCACCCTGAAAAGAGCCGGTCACAAAAACATTTCCGGCGGCGTCTGCGGCAACTGAATAAGCATAATCTGGGTCCACTCCTCCAATATTAAATGCCCATTGGTAAACACCGGCGGTATTATATTTTGCCACAAAAAAATCGGTTGAACCATTGGAGGTAAGCGTAGCTACTCCAGGTCCCGGATCGAAATCCGCATCACCCAGGAAAGTTCCCGTGACATACAAGTTCCCGGCAGCATCTACGAAAATACTATTGCCGGCGCCATAGCCAGCGGAACTCGGAATGCTAAATGCCCATTGGTAGGATCCGCCGGCAGTATATTTAGCAACATATATATTCGTAGTTCCCGAGGCAGTAAGGTTTGCCACTCCGGGGCCCGGATCAAAATCGGCCGTGCCCCCAAAATAACCGGTGGTATATATGTTTCCCAGGTGATCCGCTACAACAGATTCGCCATTGTCTCCACCAGCACCCCCAACGTTAAATGCAAAATGTAAGAAGGGGTTTTGGGAGTATATATTATTATGTAAGAAGAAAAGAAATATCGTGATAATGACACGAACTTTATAAGATAGGATGCATCCATGCAAATGCCTGTGCTTAAAGGCCTTAACTCCTTTTGATCTTTTTGTTTTTGCGAAAACGGGCATGGCTACACTGATCAGGTAAAAATTGTAGGCTAAGATAAAACTTATTTGTTTGCCAGATTATGGAAAGAGGATAGCTGGTACTTTGAAATGGGTGCTGGAGGGAAGAAGGAAACAAAGGGTCACGGAGGAGAAGAAGTTAAAAGAAGCTGGGAACACGAAGACAACGAAGTCTGTACGAAGGTAACAAAGAGCAGTTTACGTATTTGAAGAGGTTTTAGAAAGTTTGAACAGCGGCGGTTTGAACCTTCGGTATCTTCGTACAGACTTCGTTGTCTTCGTGTTCCGAACTTCCTTTTCACTTCGTTTCTTCGTGCCCCTACGCTTCGGTAATTTGAGTAAACTATAAAATCTAAGACTACCACCTTTAATCGGTGCCTTTCTTCATCAGCACATTTGTTACCTGTGTTTTTTTTCGCCTCGACACCGGGATATTCGAATTGTCGCTCAACACCACTTCTCCCTTTTTTAAATAATTTACGATGAAGTTTTTATTTACGATGTATGATTTATGAATACGTATAAAGGTGGCCGCCGGCAATAATTCTTCAAAATCCTTCAATGTTTTGGAGCTAAGATGCCACCTGTTGCCGGTTAGGATTATCCTCGAATAATTTCCTTCACCTTCCAATCGTATGATCTCATTTGTTTTAAAGAAAACCACACCTGAGTTGGTGGGCACAGTAAGCCGAAATTCATCTTCTTCTTTTGCCTGGAGATTGTGAACGAGATTGGCCAGTATTTGTTTGGATGAATTGCCCAGCTGTTTTTTTCTGATCATCCGCTGCACGGCTGCTTTTAGTTCATCGGCATCAATGGGTTTTAGCAGGTAATCAACTGCACTGAACCTGATGGCCTGTATGGCATACTCATCGTGCGCCGTTGTAAAAATAACATCGAACGGGATCTCGTCGTAGAGGCTCAGGAGGTCGAATCCTGTGAGCGCAGGCATGATGATATCGAGGAAAACGAGGTCAGGCTTGTATTGCTGCAAAAAAGCAATGGCCTTTTCGGGCTTTGTTTCAATGGCTATTTCGGTGATCTCGGGCACATGCCTTTGCAACATGAGCCGAAATACATTGGCTGCACTCGACTCGTCATCAATGATGGCTGCTTTTATCACCAGCTAAAGATAACAAAAAGGGGAGTAGTGCTGCCTGTAGGATCTAAAGGCGGGATGGGGATGTAGACACGGTAGTTTCCGTAAACTACCGTGTCTACATCCCCATCCCGCTTCCAGGCCCAATATCTATAATTGAGGGATCGTGATCGTCACCTTCGTCCCCTCCGGTTCCCCGGCGCCAGATATCCTGTCTTCAATAACAATAGTTGTTTGTTTTTGACCCGGGTCACTCAATAAGCGAAGCCTTTCTTCCACCAATTGGATGCCGAGGGACTCATGTTTTAATGCGGAGTGCTGTGCAGTTTTCAGCTCATTTGCTTTTTTTCTTCCAACGCCATTGTCGATGATCTCGCAAACAAGGCTGTCCTCATCCGGCATCTTAAAATTGACCTGGAGAAGTTTTTCTCCTTCCTTGTGCACGAGCCCATGATGGAGGGCATTTTCCACGAATGGTTGCAGCAACATAGAAGGTATCCTGATCACCTGCGCTTCTGGTTCATTTTCTACCTGTATCTCGTAATGGAAATCTTTTCCCAATCGCACATTCTCTATTTCGAGATAGAGTTTTAAAGTTTCGATCTCATCGGAGAGCAGGATGCTGTTTTGATTGGATTGATGTAAGACCTTACGCAGCAACTTCGAAAATTTTGAAATGTATTTATTGGCATTATCCACTTCACCCATCAATGTATATTCCTGGATGGAATTCATTGCGTTAAAAATAAAATGGGGATTCATCTGTGCTTTCAACGCCTTTATTTCCAACTCGGTTATTTGTTGTTTGATCTTTTCCTTTGCTTTTATTTTTTTTATGCGTTGCTGCACAAATAAATAGATCATCAACACCGTGGCCAGCGCAGCAAGCAACCTGAACCACCATGTTTTCCAAAAGGGTGGGGTGATGATGATATTTAATATCGCGGTGTTCTGGGAGCTAAGTCCGTCCCTGTTCACACATTTCACCTTGAAAATGTATTTTCCATGTTGCAACTGGTTATAATGTGCGGTTTGATCTTTACCGGCGAGGATCCAGTCGTGATCCGCTCCTTCCAACTGGTAATAATATTTTGTTTCATCAGAAAAATTGAACTGGAGAGAAGCGAACTCAATGACAATGCTATTATCCCGGTATGAAAGTGTCACCGGCGCGCCGGCAGCAATAAGCGAGTCTATTTCAAGTGCTTTATCAAAAACCTTGAACCCGGTTATTATAGGGTTGGCCGGTGCTACATCCGTAAGTTCCTTTGGATCAAAAGCAATGAAACCTTTTTCAGTGGCGACAAGATATCTCCCATCCTGCAGCTTGAGTGAAGCGTTATTAAAACTATTATCAGTAATGCCGTCTGCCATTCCATACCGGGTAATGGAATGTGTGTGGATATTTATTTTACAAAAGCCGCCGATACAACCTGTCCAAAGATTTTGTTTATCATCCAGGTCGATTGGCCCCACTACATTTCCGGGAAGCCCGTCCTTGGTTGATATATTACTGAACGTTCTTTTCCTTTTATCAAAGATATTAACGCCCATACTGGTTGCGAGTAGGAGTGTGTCGTTGTTGTATTTTATTATTTTAAAAATGCTGTTGCCGCTTATGGAAGCAGGATTTGTTTCATCGAGTAAATACTGGTGACTGTATTGGTTTGTTCGTTTGTCAAATTGCATTAGCCCCTGGCCATTAGTACCCGTCCACAGCACGCTGTCTCCATCGAGGTAAAGGGATAAAATATTTTCCGCTACTATATTTGAACCCGGAGCAGTAGATAAGAAATTAGTTACCTGCCTTGTTTGATGATCGATCTTTTTCAATCCACCGGCCCAACAACCTACCCATATATCGTCTTTTTCATCGCGTTGAATGCTGGTGATGTTCACGAACAATGCAGTGTCTTTTAAAAGGGAAAGTTTTTCGGTATGCGTATCTAACCTTAAAATTGTTCCCGCTTGATTGGGCGCCCAGATGAGCCCGTCCTTATCCCGGTACAGGCACCAGGCCTGGTTTTCAGGCGTGTTGCTATTGCCTGCTTTACTAAAGAGGTATTTCTTTTTGAATATAAGGTCCTTGCTGAATCTTACGATACCACCGGTAGGATAATAGTACCCAACATAAATATCTCCGTCGACCGGGTCCTGTATGAATCCATTGGCGGAATAAGCCGGGCCATTGTTGTCGTTTCCAAAAGCCGTTCCGTAAAATGTAAATTTCCTTTTGGATGGGTTAAAAATATTCAATCCTTTATCACCACCACTTACCCACATGTTTCCATCCCTGTCCTTTAATGTTGTTGTGCTCCATTCCATGGCGATGGGGCCGTGCAAACCATTGGGATCGTCGTTTTTTATGGGGATCTCGGTAAATGCATCTTTAGCCGGATCGTAATAAGCGATACCATGTGCAAGGAGGTCCACCATTACAGATCCATCGGCAGCGCCGGTTAAATTAAATGTTCTTGCTTCGAACTTAGCGTTAAAATTATTTTCGAGACTGGCATTTTCAAGTGAGTATTCCGAAACCGTGTTTTTATTGATATCATATTTCAGCAGCAGGGTGCGCCCTGGTACACCGATCCAGCAATTATTGCCGGAGATCAAAAATGCAGTATAGTCGGGTTTGATATCAAAAATTTTCAGGTGACCTGGATTGTTGTTCTTACCATAGATCTTTTTAGAGTCGATATTGTAGCAACTTATTCCTGCCTGCGTGAGAAACCAGATATTGCCATTGTTATCCTTATCGAAATTCTCGGGCCATATATCTTTGGTTATTCCTGCGAGGGTACTAACATTTTCAAATTGATTGGTATTATTGTTTAGTTTATAGAACGCATGACTGTTCATCATCCAAATATCTCCCTTACTATCCTCGATGAATTTCGCAGTGCCACTAATAAAAGGATCGCCTTTTGATTGATGCAGGCCATAGTTATAAAATTTTCCATTACTGCGATTGAGTAGGTAGGGCGCCCCGATATCTGTGCCTACCCAGAATCTTTTCTTACTGTCTTCAAATACCGAGTTGATCTTTCCATTGTGCAGGGCCTCGGGGTCGTGGATATCGGGCAAATAATTCACAAAGCGGTTGCCATCATAGCGCTGCAATCCATCAACAGAACCCATCCATATATAACCCCGCGAATCCTGGTATAGAGAATATACTATATTGTTGATAAGTCCATTTTCAGTGGTCAGATGACGGAATACAAAACTGCCGGGTTGCGCAATTGCCTGCTGACAAAAAAACAGGCATGGCAAAAAGATCGCCACAACAAGACAGTTAATTTTTTTATTCTCCCGCATTTAATAAGGAAATGGTTATTTAGTCAGGGAAAAAATCAAAAATCAAAAGTCAAAATTCAAAAGCTCAACGATATTCATTTTCACTTTTGATTTTTTACTTTTGACTTATCTTCTCCCTGTAAGCTACCTGAAGTTTTTATAAAACTGCTGCCCTGATCCGATTATTTCTTCTTAAGCTTTTCGATCTCCAACTTTAATGATTCAATTTGTTTTTGTTGTTCCTGCACTGCTTTTACCAGGGGCATTACAAACTGGCTGTAAGAAATGGAATAGTTGCTGATATTATTTTGAGGAACATTTACTCCATCAAAAGTGTAGCCAAGTTCCTTTGTGATCCTTTCCACATCCTGTGCCACAAAGCCCGTATGGGTAATTGAACTTGCATCTGCTGTATTCCCGGCATTTTTCAGGTATTTTTGCTGCGAGCTGTCTGGCATATTTTGTATCAGGTGCCTGTTCAGCTTATCAATGTTCAGTGTGTACGTAACCGGTTTTAGCCGGGTGATAAAATCCAGTCCCGGAACGTTTTCCTTAATGTTTTCTTTAAAACGTCCGTCGCTTATTATACTCCACCCCACAGAACCCCCAATGGTATTAACAGATGTATTCCCTATAACTACTTCATTAATGAAAGTCGCTGTTGCATTATATCCGATGGCGGTGGCGTTGGTTAAATTGCCTGACCCTACATCAGCGCTAAAACCCAAAGCGGTATTATTGGAGCCCGTAGTATTTGTACTCAATGCATCAGCACCCATGGCGGTATTTGAGCCGCCGGTGGTGTTTACACCCAGCGCATTATTGCCCACACCTGTATTGATACTACCGGTAGTATTATTATCAAGAGCTTTATCGCCTGCTGCAAAATTGGAGAAGCCGGTGGTATTTGACAACAATGCATTATAACCAAATGCGGAATTAAAGTTGGAGGTATTGCTGACCAAAGCTCTATAACCGAAAGCAGCTAATTCACTTCCCGTGACATTTGCTACCAAGGCATCTGTGCCTACAGCTGTATTTTGACTGGCTGTATTATTAGAAAGTGTACCGTCTCCGATCGCTACATTATAATTGCCTGAAGAAGTTGCCGCCCCCATCGCTCCGTGGCCGATGACTGTATTATAGGAGGCGGTTTGATTATACCTGAAAGCGGCTGTTCCCAATACCGTATTATTATTACCGGATGTATTGGCATTCATCGCATTGCTGCCAATAGCAGTGTTGCCTGAAGAGAAATTACTGTACAACGATTGAAATCCAACTGATGTATTGTCTGATCCCGAAAAGCTGGAATAAAGTGCTTTTGAACCAACGGCAGTATTTTGTGCGCCACCGGAGGATTGGTTGAACAACGCTGAATCACCCACCGCTACAAAATTACTTCCCCCGATATTTTTCAATAAGGCGGAGGAACCAATTGCTACATTACTATGGCCGGTTGTATTATTTGATAGGCTGTTTGACCCTGCAGCCACATTATAATTGCCAGTGGTATTGCTGAACAAAGCATTCATGCCGTAAGCAGCATTGGCTATACCCGTGGTATTATAAGCAAGTGAATTCCCTCCGTCACTGGTATTATAATCCCCCGTGGTATTAGTGCCTAGTGCTCCACTACCCACTGCAGTATTATAGCTTCCGGCAGTATTTGTACTAAGTGCATATTCGCCCGAAGCCACGTTACTCGTCCCGGTAATATTAGAATACAATGCCGAGTACCCGGTCGCAGTATTCTGACCGCCGGATGTATTGGAATATAAGGCCTGTTCACCAAGTGCAGTATTCTCGACCCCTGAGGTGTTTTTGTACAGGGCCTTTGAACCAATAGCAGTATTGTCGGTACCATTGCTGTTGTTAAACAGGCTTGAATCGCCTACAGCCACCTGGTTACTCCCCCCAGAGGAATTGTATAAGGCCGCATCGCCGACAGCAATATTACTATGGCCTGTATAGTTGAACGCCATCGCATTATGCCCAACAGCCGTGTTGCTGCTTCCCGTGGTATTTGAATTCAATGCAAGACTACCCAGGGCAGTATTGAAAGAACCTGAACCGTTCTGGAACAATGCCCAGTATCCAAAACCTGCGTTACCATTACCATTGATATTTGAAAAAAGCGACTGGTAGCCATTGCCTGTATTATTTGCGCCGGTAGTATTTGAAAAAAGCGATTTACTTCCCACTGCGGTATTGAAACCATTGCCCCCATTTTGATTATACATGGCAGAATCACCAACCGCTACTAAATTCGACCCGGCAACGTTACTTCTTAATGCATAATTGCCGATGCCGACATTATTACTCCCTGTTGTATTGGAAAATAATGAACTAAGTCCTGCTGCAGTATTAAGTCTTCCCGATGTATTACCCTGGAGTGCAAGCCCCCCAATGGCCACATTATAGATCCCTGAAATATTAAACTGTAACGCGGAAGAACCGATAGCTGTGTTCACACGCCCGGTGGTGTTGCTTAACATACTCCAAAAACCTATAGCTGTATTGTTGTCACCCGAAGTGTTAGCATAAAGTGCTTTAAATCCTAATGCAGTACCCTGGCTGGTAGTATTTGAATAAAGTGATTGATAGCCAACTGCAGTGTTAGCACTGCCAGTAATATTTGTAAATAACGTCTTACTTCCAATGGCTGTATTTCCAGAGTAGCTTAAAGGATTGGGATCATTTTGATTAAATAAAGCAGAATCACCAATGGCAACTATGTTACTGCTGATGGTATTGCTGAATAGCGCTCTTGTACCTGCAGCAACATTACTATACCCGAGTAAATTATTGGCCATGGACTGGTATCCAAACGCCGAATTATTACTACCTGTGGTATTCGCATTCAGTGTAAAATAACCGGAGGCGGTATTGTTGTTGCCGCTATTGTTGCTGTATAATGCGTTGCTACCTGTGGAGGTATTATTGCTGCCGGTTGTGTTATTTCGCATAGCGGTGAAGCCGATCGTTGTGTTGTCATTACCGCTAGTGTTCTGGTATAGTGAAGTATTACCGAAAGCCGTGTTGAAATTGCCGGTAGTATTGGTGGAAAATGCAGAAACACCGAACGATGCATTGCCCGAACCAGGTACCAGTTGCCCCGAAGGCAGGTTGTTTACTCGGAAATAAAGTGGCTTATTATCGCTTGTGCCGATAAAATGTGTTGCCGCATTTGTATTTTTATTTCCTCCCAGTACCCATGCGCTTTTGGTGCTGGTATCAATGGCTGCCATTTGTATCCACCTGTTGCCGGTATAATAATAGAAGCCACTATCAATATCTGTTTGGTAAACGAGTAATCCCGCAACAGGACTGGTGATCGCGATGACCTGCGCATTGCTCATTCTTGGGATCAGCATTCCTTTGCTGGTTGAACTTACGTCCAACATGGCAGCGGCATTGGCAGGAGTACCACTTGCATTAACAGATACACCCTGCTGGCTATAAACATTTACTGCCAGGACCATGAAGATCCCGGTTGATACAACGGCTGTCCTTATTTTTTTTCTCATTGTTTTGTTATTGAGATCAACAGGTCGATCTGTTGCTGTTGTTTTTTTATAATGTTTTTCAATTCGGTTATTTGAGTTTGCTGTTCCTGTACTGCTTTTACCAGGGGCACTACAAACTGACCGTAGGTGATGGAATAATTATCCGTTGGATTGGTGGGTGCATTCACGCCGTCAAAATTGTATCCTAACTCTTTGGCTGTTTTTTCTACATCCTGTGCAACAAAACCCGTATGAATTATAGAACTGCCTTGCCTACTATTCCCAACCTTTTTCAAATAATGCTGTTGAGCGCTGTCGGGCATATTTTGTATTAGGTGCCTGTTGAGTTTATCGATGTTTAAAGTATAAGTAACAGGTTTTAGTTTAGTAATAAAATCAAGGCCAGGCACATCTTCTTTAATGTTTTCTTTAAAACGTCCATCGCTGAGGTTACTCCAACCCACCTGGCCACCAATAACTGTTACGGAAGTATTTCCAACTACAACTTTATTGCTGGCATTTACATAAGCTGTATACCCGATAGCAGCAGCATTGTTTAAATTACTTGTAGTCACATCAGCTTCTGTACCCAGTGCGGTAATGGCAAGGCCAGTGGTATTGGTAACCAGTGTTCGCCAGCCAAAAGCTGTGTTGCCTCCACCCGTGGTATTAATAAAAAGCGATTGGAAACCTATAGCAGTATTCTCCGGACCATTTGTGTTTGCGGTAAGTGCCTGTGTTCCGAAAGCAGTATTTTCCGGTCCGGTATTATTTGAAAAAAGCGCTTTATATCCAAAAGCTGTATTGTTTGGTACTGTATTGGAGTATAAGGCCTGGTATCCCGCGGCTGTATTTGCCGATCCGGAAACATTCGAGTATAATGCAAGCGTGCCTCCTGCTGTATTATAATCACCTGTTGTATTATTGTAAAGCGCTTTATATCCCCTGGCTGCATTGCTGTTACCGTCAACATTATTTGTAAGCGCCTGGTACCCATTCGCAGAATTAAAGCTACCTGTTGTATTGGAATATAATGCTTCAATACCTGTGGCCGTGTTATTACTGCCCGTAGTATTCGTATAGAGTGCATCACTTCCTGTTGCTACATTATTAGTTCCTGTAGTATTTGAATACAGTGCTTCTACACCTAAGGCCACATTGTTGGATGAAGTTGCACTGGAAATTAACGCGTTTACGCCAACGGCGGTATTTCTCGTTCCTGTGGTATTTGCTCCCAATGCATTGGCACCAATACCTGTGTTAAATGTTCCGGTTGTATTGGCATCAAGTGATAACCAACCTGATGCTGTATTATAACTTCCGTTGGTATTGGCTGAAAGCGCATTGTATCCCACACTCGTGTTGAAATTTCCAATACTGTTGAATAATAAGGCATTGAATCCAACCGCTGTGTTTTGAGTACCGGTCGTATTTGTTCCTAAAGCATTACCGCCAACTGCAACAATATTGCTCCCGGTGGTATTTGCATCCAGCGTATTGTAGCCGATCGCTGTATTAAACGCTCCGCTGGTATTTGCGAACAAGGATTTGCTTCCAATTGCTGTATTTTGACCGCTTCCCCCTGATTGATTGAATAAAGCCGAGTCGCCGATGGCGATTTGATTATTTCCTGCAAAGAAATTATACAATGTACCATCACCGATGGCTACATTACTGTGGCCTGTAAAATTAAAGGCCATCGCATTACGACCGATAGCGGTATTACTGCTTCCCGTGGTATTTGAATTGAGTGCAAGATCACCCAATGCAGTATTGAAAGAACCTGTACCGTTTTGAAACAATGCCCAGTCTCCAAAGGCTGTATTGCGGTTGCCCGAAACATTGGAGTAAAGTGATTGAAAGCCACTGGCTGTATTGGCAGTTCCTGATGTATTTGAATACAGTGCTTTTGAACCGATGGCTGTATTTTTTGAAGCGGCCGCTGTTTGAGAATACAAAGCGGAGTCTCCTACAGCCACTGTATTTGATACTGAAGTTGAATTGAATAATGCATTTTTTCCAATGCCCACATTGCTGAAGCCTGTGGTATTGTTGCCAAGTGACTGGTATCCATAAGCCACATTATTGCTCCCTGTGGTATTTGTAAAGAGCGAAAAAGCTCCATTGGCAGAATTATTGTTTCCTGTAGTGTTCAAATAAAGCGATGCGTATCCCGTGGCAGTATTAGTAACTCCTGTTGTGTTGGAAAAAAGTGATTGGAATGCGTTAGCAGTATTGCCAACTCCCGTTGTGTTGGAATAAAGTGCAGCATACCCATTAGCTGTATTGTTTCCACCTGTGGTATTTGAATACAGTGATTGGTACCCAACGGCGGTATTATTTGCACCTAAGGTATTTGAATACAGTGTTTTACTCCCTATTGCAGTATTAAAACCAACGCCACCATTTTGATTATACATGGCCGAATCTCCGATTGCGACGAGATTACGGCCTGAAGTATTATTAAATAATGCCGACATTCCTACTACCGTATTACTGTAGCCGCTGGAGGTATTAAATGCAGCGAGGGCTCCGGCAAAAGTATTGCTCGATGCGGTAGTATTCGCATACCCCGCGCCATTACCCATAAAAGTATTGTCCTGTCCGGTAGTATTTAAAAAACCCGATGCCTGGCCAAAAAATGAATTATTCATAGCACTGGTATTGCTATAGCCCGCAGTAAAACCGAGGAAGGTATTGTAACTTCCGGTTGTATTATTGTTGCCGGCCTGATCACCAAAAAACGCATTGGATAAGCCATTTGTATTTAAGAGTCCTGCTAAGGTGCCAACAGCCGTATTATGTTGGCCGACCGTGTTTGAAAGAAGTGCATGTGCACCCACCGCCACATTTGACGAACCTGTAGTATTACTGTAAAGAGCATTGTCTCCAATAGCCGCGTTGAACTGTCCCGATGTCATGCCTATAAGCACCCTAAAACCAAAACCTGTATTGCCCGTATTGTAATTTATTTCACCCGATGGCTGATTGTACATTCTAAATTTCAATGGTATGTTATCGGTGGTGCCGAGAAAGTGTTGGGAGGGGTTGGAATTTGAATTGCCACCGAGCAACCAGGCACTTTTTGTACTGGTGTCAACGGTTGCCATTTGAATCCACCTGTTGCCACTATAATAATAGAAGCCGCTGTCTATATCTGTTTGGTAAACGAATAAACCTTTTGCAGGACTTGTGATCGCTATAATCTGCGCATTGCTCATCCTGGGAATTAAAACTCCTTTGGTTGTGGAACTTACATCCAACATCGCTGAAGCATTGGCTGCAGTGCCTGATGTATTGATACTTACACCTTGCTGGCTAAAACATGCATTTGCTACAATAAATATAAAAAAGAAAATAGGCGCTATTTTTTTCATCTGGATTAGTTTATTAAAACAATATTAATACAGGTAAAAAAAAATGAACTTTAAGTTGAGCTAACGGCTATACTTGTTTATTTAGTGGTGGGCTCTGAACAGATGTTTTGTTTGAGGAAGACCATTATTGGATCTTGATTATTTTTTTACCTATTGATAAGCCTGTTGCTAATTCGATGGCACGAACGCTATATAGGCCTGGAGCTAGACCTTGCAGGTTGATATCCATGTCCCTTTCGTTTATCTTGCTGTTGGCCCTTAATAGAATTGCTGCTTCAGCATTGCTTATTGTTATGCTGTAGCCTGTTGTTGAAAACGGTAAATGCAGTAAACACTTCTCTTTTACGGGGTTTGGAAAGATCAGCAACTGCTCTTTATTATTTATGATCATTACAGTGATCGTCTTTGAATAAGTGTGCCCGCCGTCAATATCAAATTGCTTCAGCCTGTAAAAATTATTGCCTGCTGATGGGTCTTTGTCGGTAAAAGTGTAATTGTTTTGTATTGATGCCGATGCTGGGACAGAGCCGATGCTGATAAATGAGATGCCATCATTACTTCTTTCAATTTCAAAATGATGATTGTTTATTTCGTTCGCCGTCGTCCATGCCAGGGCGATCGAATTTTTCATACTATAATAATTGCCCGTGAAACTGCTGTAGTTCAGCGCAAGTAAGGAAAGCGTGGTAAAATTATTTACCACACTCCATCTGCCAACACCTGCAGCATTTACTCCGTACAAGCGCCAGTAATACTTTGTAGCTGGCTGTAATGTTCCGGGTAAAACTGTGTAATTAAGAAATGTGATGCCGGCTTGATCTTTAACGATTGCGGTAAACAATGAATCGGTCGCAATTTGCAACCTGAAACTATCGGGTGCACATTTATGTGACCAGATCAAAATAGGTGTAGTGGATATTCCTGTTGCCGCATTAGCAGGGTATACCAATGTGCTTTGTACGGGTGTGTTCACCGGTAAATTGGACCGCGAAATACCGCCCCCGGCCCCATAGAGATAACCGCAATCATCTGTCATGAAATCGAGATAGTAATAAGAAAATGTAGCACTGGAAATAACCCTTGTAAAAACAGTTGTGCTATCCCATGGATAGGTTGCAAAATACAAACCGCCATTAGCAGGAGTGCCGTTGATGGCAAAATAGCCATTATGCCTGTTGTCGAATGCCATTGAAGATAGAGATACATAATCCGGCAGGTTATTAAAGACGAACATATTACTGCCATTGTCAACATTGGAAGAGCCTAAAATTGATTTGGGTATGATATTCCCGTTAGAAAAACCATGCGTGCCGGAACAAAAAATGTAATCGGTATATGGATCGGTAAAAACATTCACGTTGCCGCTCGGTGCATATCCAACGCCCGGTGTCGCCAACGAGACAAATGTGCCGGGTGCCCCGTTCGCTGTTGAACGGTAAAGTCCGGATGTTGTTTCCGTTCCATGAAAAATATGATGCTGTGAATTGATTGCCAGGCCAAAAGATTTGCCACCATTGTTTGGAGGCGGCTGTAAATTATTTAAGAAAGAACCATGATTGATGCTTAAAGAAATATTTGTGGAGGTACCATTGAAAGATTCTGTGACGAACAATCTACCCTGACCATCTTCTGCCATTTCATTAAATCCATCTGATGTGGTTTCGATCGTATTCTCTTTGATCCATGTATTGCCGTTATCGCTGCTATAATACAGTTCTGGGTTGCCAAATGCCGGGTTAAGGGATGCGCCGATGAATTTTTTAGTTGTTAACCATAACCACCCCTGGCTGTCCACAAGTATCCCATCCGTTTTTTGACAATTGATACCATTATTGATCGATACCCATGTAAGTCCTTTATCGGTAGAACGAAATACTCCGGCACAACCAGGAATAGCGCCACTTGTATTGCGACAGATCGTAAAAAAATCTCCCTGTTGGTTCTTTGCCATCATGTGCGTGTTGTTGGCCAATGGCAATGAACTCATAGTAAATACCCAATTATTGGGCCCTGATGTTTTCCATATCCCGTTAGCTGCGGCGAATATTGAACCACTGCTATGCGCCGCCATACTAACTACGCTCGTACTATTAAATCCGGCTGCGCCGTTTTGCCAGTTTGTTCCGTTATTGGTGCTGTAAAAAATTTCGCCTTTGATACTTCCTTTCTGATAAAGATAAAAACCCAAACCAGCGTACATTGTTCCAGAGGCATCAGCCAATATGTTTCTTACGGGTTTGTTAACAGTTAATCCAGTTCCGGAATTGATCCAGGCCGTTCCGCTCAACATACTCACATTAATATCCGTACCTGCATATAAAACTCCTGATGTATTTATATACAAACAATTTACATAGCCATTGCTTAAACCAGTTCCGAACTGGCTCCAGGCGCCAGCGTTGTATCTCAACACTCCATTGCCATAAGTCGCGGCGACAATATTTCCGGAGCTTAAAATTTTCAGGTCTTTAATAAATGGTAAAACGGAATAGCCGGCCAGGTTTGACATGCCTGTATTGATGGCCGACCATGTTGTGCCGTTAAAGAAGTACACTCCCGTTCCAAAGTTTACAGGATTGGGAAGCGTGTTGCCTGTAGAACCCGTGCCGGCATATAAGTTACCCGCGCCATCACTCACCATTGATGTTACATTCAATGGGCTCCCTGGCATCACCGTCCACGTATTGCTGAGCTTGTTGAACATCGTGATCCCGTTTGTGAGGGTAATATTATTGGCGGTGCCTCCTGCGTATAACTGGCCTGTTGCAGAAAAATAAAGAACGTTTACCAGGTTCATTGAAGGGGAGGGCAGTTGTGTCCAACTGGCACCTTGATCAGTTGAGCGTAGAACGGAATTAAGTGCCGATGCGTAAATATCACCGTTTGTGGGGTCGGTAACAACGCTATAAAAATTGGCGGCTGGTTGATTGGGTAATTTCGTGAAACTTACCTGTGCGCCAGCAGAGAAAAAGGCAAGGCAGGTAACGGCTAACAAAAAGATTTTCATAACATGGATTTATGTCAAAAGGATCATCCCTTTTTCAGAAAAGCTGAAAAGGGATCAGGATATTTTTTTTGTAAAGCGGTTTAGTGAAACAAAATAATGCTGCGAAGAAAAATTGCAAAGTCAGCTGATTGAACGGTAATGGGCACTTATTTAATGGAATAAAAAATCTAACGAAGCTAGAGTTCCCCCTAACCTACCGCGAGTTACCGCCGTATGGTCTCCGACCAAAGGCGAAAAACGGAACAGATAACTTTGGGATATTGACGCATGATTCTGGTAATTAGAAGTTAGCTTACTGGTTTCCGTTGGTCGAAGACCAGACGGGGGCGTTCGAGAGGGGTTAATTTTTTTGGAAAAACAGATCATCATCCTTTTCTTTGTATCAACAATGAAACAAATCCAGGCAAATAATTTTTTCTGTTTCTTCTTTTTTACACCCAAAAAAGAGCGGGAAAGATTTGTCAGATAAATAATACTTATTACACAGCATCCCGGCTCAAAAGGCCGGGATTTTTTTTATTAAACGCTAAAAAAATAATTATGGAGGCAGCTAACCCAACAAATCGGACCAATACAAAACACATAGCAATTCAAGGTTGTGAGGGATCTTTCCATCACATTGCCTCTCAACAATATTTTGGAAAAGAGTCAAAGATATTAGCCTGCAGGACTTTTAAGGAATTGACAAAAAAAGCAGAAGATAAAGCTATATCCGAAGGGGGAGTTATGGCCATCGAAAATTCGATCGCAGGAAGTATATTATCCAATTATGAGTTATTACAAAAAAGCAAACTAAAGATAACAGGGGAAATATACCTTAAGATCGAACAACACCTGTTGGTCATCAACGGAACCGGACTTAGCGATATCAGGGAAGTACATTCTCACCCGATGGCATTTTTGCAGTGTGATTCCTTCCTGGAAAAATTCGACTGGAAACAAATTGAAAAGCCGGACACGGCATCAAGTGCCAAAGAACTGGGTCAGAGCCAATTGAGATCAGTTGGCGTAATAGGGAGTGAACTTGCTGCAGAGCTTTACGGACTTGTTGTACTGACCTCCTCCATTCAGTCTGAAAAAAATAATTACACCCGTTTTCTCGTACTTGAATCGGAAAACAACGAAATAGATATCGAGGCCTGTAACAAGGCTTCAGTTTATTTCACTACACAAAACAAAAGCGGCAGCCTTGCTGAAGTTTTATCTTTAATACATGCTGCTGCTGTTAATTTAACTAAGATCCAAAGTTTTCCTATACCAAAAAGAATATGGGAGTATGGTTTTTATGTTGATATGGAGTTTGAAAATGTTTCCCAATTTAATGATGCCATGCATCATATAAAATTTGTTGTTGAAAGCCTAAGGATCCACGGCATTTATAAACGAGGGGTACTTCCTAACTAGGCTTATCAAATGTCCCTGTCATTTTTTAAAGGCCCTGATCATCAGTTCTGCTGTAGTTTCTAGTTTTGGTGGATTGTCAAAGAAATCATAGAGTATTTCAGTGAACCATTTCTTTCTATCCTCGTAAACAAAATGGGTCGAACCAGGCAGTATGCACAATTCTGCATTTGGTATGTTCTCGAATATTTCCAATGTATGTCTGTTCCTTATGGCATCTCTGTCTCCCGCCATTACGAGTACACTTGATTTTATTTTTTGCAGATCCGTTACCGGGATATGTGGTTGATCAACAAGAAGCCTGAATTGTTTCGACAGCACACTGTCATTTTTTACCTGGTTGCCCATTATATCAAGCAATGGAAAAAGCGCTGGGTCGATAGCAGTAGTGTCTGGCCTGAGATTAGCCCCGGTAGCCAATAATTTTTTCACCTTTTCGGGGTGGTGAATAGCCAGTAATAAACCAAGTATGGCTCCATCGCTATGCCCCCAAACCAGTGCGGAGTCTATATTTAACTGCTTTAATAACTGGTACACATCTTCAGACATTTGCTCGTAGGTAAGATATTGAGCCGGGCACTCCGATTTGCCATGGCAGCGGCTATCAAGTGCTATCACCTTATATTTTTTTGCAAACTCTCCGATCAATGGCGCCCTTGATCTTATGGAACCGCCATTGCCATGTAGCAGAACCAGCGGTGTGCCTTCGCCGTAAACCTCATAGTAGATTTTTACGCCACCACTACTAAAGTATTTTCCTGCGCTGGGATTGTTGCCATATTTAGTTGTGTCCTGGCTGTAACAAAATCCACCTGCGAATAGTAAGATCAGGATCAGGGACAGGCCATTGGTTTTATGCCTTTTCATGTTGTAGTTTTTTGTCTTGGTAAAAATGTTATCACAATACTACGTCTCACTTCGGGAAGTGTTACAGGTTCTTTAAATTATTTGATGAGTGGGAGAGAGTGAGAAATAAGAAATCAGGAATCAGGAAAAAACAAAAGGAGGCCGTTTTGTTTCAGTCTCCTTTTATTTCATATCCTGGAATATCATGAACCATTTAATGTGCAATGACCAATTTCCCTTTCTCCATATTTTCACCTACCTGGATGATATAGAAATATATACCGGCAGAGAGTCGGGAGATATCTATCCTTGTAGTGTATGGCAATTTGGTATTTATCACGGTCGAGCCTTTTGAATCCAGTAATTTGAAATATTTCTGCTCATTATTATTGGGATCCAATTCAACCATTATATAAGTATTGGCAGGATTTGGATAAACACCAATGCTGCTTCGATTACAGGTGTCCACTTTGACCTTGACCTGTGAAATAGCCTGGCAGCCTGTATAAATATTGGTCTGCGTCAAAATATAAGTTGTTGTCTTAATCGGTGTAACATTAAGATCAGAAAATGTGGAGCTGAATCCGCCCTGACTGGATGTCCACTTATAAGAATAGTTCTGTACAGGCGGATTGGAAATATGTATGTCTGCACCTTTGCAGATCGTGATAGAAGTATCACGAAGAGTTGCAATAAATCCTGGATTTACTTTCACGGTTACGGTATCTGTTGCCTGGCAACCACTGGCGTTTGTTGAAGTTATAGTGTATAGCGTATTCGAAGCTGGCTTGGCAATAGGTTGTGCGATCAGGCTATTGTTCAATCCTGTTGCTGGGGACCAGGAATAAGTGTAACCGGAAATTGCAGGTGTACCGATCATCATTCCGGGACCTACAGGCCCGCATGCAATGGTGCCACTGTTTCCAGCGTCGGCAATTGATATTGGAGCGATGCTGATCACTACTGTATCGCGACTTGTGCACGCGCCATTTGTCACAGTGAGGAAATAACTGGTGGCGACCATAGGACTAACAGAAGGATTCGCGATAGAGGAATTGAAGCCTGCGGGACTTGAAGACCAACTATAAGTGTAAACAGTCACTGGTGAGCTTCCGATTGTGGTAGATCTACCCACGCAAATTGCCCTGTCGATTCCCGCATTTGCATTTGCCGAACCTACCGATACTATTACCGTATCCCTGGCCGAGCAGGTTCCATTTGATACGACAAGATAATAGGTGGTTGTTACAGCCGGATTTACAGTGGGGTTGGCAAGGGTGGATGCAAACCCTGATGGATTTGATGTCCAGCTATAAGTATTTGATCCAACTGCAGGAGTTCCTATCACAATACTTCCAAGACAGGTATTGCCATCGGGTCCTGCATTTGCAATTGGTAAAGGAGCAACTGTTACAATCACGGTGTCTTTACCCACGCAAGAGCCACTCGTTGCCGTTAGTATGTAAGTTGTGGTTACGGAAGGACTAACGGATGGATTGGCTGATGTGGAACTAAAACCTGCAGGATTTGAGATCCAGTTGTAATTATAATTTGGTATTGCGGCCGAGCCGATCGTCGTGGCATTTCCGGTGCACAATGTTTTGTCGGGTCCCGCATTCACGATGAGCGATCCGACACTCACAACTACTGTATCCATCGCAACACAACTGCCGTTTGTTACAACCAGGTAATAGGTTGTAGTTACAACAGGACTTACGGTTGGATCTGCAATTGTTGAAGTGAATCCCGCTGGGTTAGATGTCCAGCTATAGGTATTGGTTCCTGATGCAGCCGTACCAATTACTACACTGCCGCTGCAGATTCCCTGGTCGGGGCCCGCATTTGCAACGGGTTGCGGATTTACAGTAATAATTACCGTGTCTTTACCAGTACAGAAACCATTGTTGGCAGTCAAAATATAACTTCTGGTGATGGATGGAGTAATAGTTGGATTGGCAGTGCTCGAAGTGAATCCGGCAGGAATTGAGATCCAGCTATACGTATAGCCGGGTAATGATGCTGTGCCAATTCCTGTGCTGCTGCCACTACATATTGTTGCATCACTTCCTGCATTGACGGTTATTGCAGGCCCGACTGTTACGACAACAGTATCGTAAGCAACACAACCATTTATTGTAACAACGAGATAATAGGAGGTGGTGAGTGTTGGACTTACTGTTGGATTCGCCAATGAAGAAACAAATCCGACAGGATTAGAAGTCCAGCTATATGTATTTCCTGCTACTGCTGCAGTACCGATGACAACACTTCCTCCGTTGCATAAATTGGCATCTGGTCCTGCATTCGCCAGCGGTATTGGGTTTACAGTAACTAATACGGTATCCTTAGCATTACAAATTCCATTCGATACTGAAACGATATAACTTGTAGTCACCGTTGGATTAACTGTTGGATTCGCCAGAGTAGATGTATAACCCGCGGGAATGGATATCCAGCTATAAGTTTGGCCAGAAACTGCTGCAGAACCTATGGCCGTACTGCTGCCTGCGCAAATTGCTCGGTCTGCTCCCGCATTAACAACCAGTGGAGGACCAACCGTTACGACAACGGTATCGTATGATTGGCAGGTTCCATTTGAAACAACAAGATAATAACTCGTTGTTAGGAGCGGACTAACCGTAGGATTTGCTATGATCGAAGTAAATCCTGGCGGATTTGACGTCCAGCCATAGGTATTTCCTCCCGTTGCTGCAGTTCCTATTACCACAGTTCCGCTGCAGAGCGGCTTATCGGGTCCAGCGTTTGCAACAGGGGCTGTATTTACATTTACTACAACAGTATCCTTTGCCGTACACCCACCATTTGAAACGGTTACTATATAACTTGTAGTAATAACAGGATTTACTATCGGATCGGCAATCGTTGAAGTATATCCTGCAGGTATCGATATCCAACTGTAACTGTTGCCGGGTATTGCTGTCGTACCAATTGTTGTACCTGTTCCGCCACATATTGTTCTATCGGCCCCCGCATTTGCAGTTACCGGAGTACCAATTGAAACGACGGTCGTATCGTATGAAATACAACTTCCGTTTGTTACCACAAGGTAATAGCTGGTAGTTATCGTCGGACTTACGGTGGGGTTAGCAACTATTGAATTAAATCCAGGAGGGTTAGAGGTCCAGCTATAGCTATTGCCGCTGGTTGCCGGAGTACCTATTGTAACGTTTCCACTTCCACACAAAGCCTGGTCGGGACCTGCATTTGCAGCCACCGTTGGAGTAACCACAACGATGACCGTATCTTTTGCAGTACAACCACCGTTTGATGCAGTTACGATATAACTAGTGGTTACTGTTGGGTTTACGGTTGGATTTGCTATCGTTGAGGTAAATCCTGCGGGTATCGATACCCAAAAATAAGTATGACCCGGGAGTGCCGCTGTGCCAAGCGCAGTTGCATCACCTGTACAAATAGTTCGATCAGCTCCGGCATTTGCGGTAGCTGAACCGGTTACTGATATGTTTACAGTATCCCTGGCTGTACAACTGTAATTCGTAACAAGTAAAAAGTAGGAAGTATTCACGAGCGGATTAGCCGTCGGATTCGCAATTGCTGACGTAAATCCGACCGGGTTCGACGTCCAGCTATAAGAGTATCCACAGCATCCACCAGTGCCAATGCTCACGCTTGCTCCACTGCAGATCCCCTGGTCAACACCTGCATTTGCGGGAGGCGTGGGGGTAACCGACATATTTATCTGGTTGCTATTGTAAGCAGTTGCGTTTCCGCAGATATTGGAGGTAATGGTTACAGATACCTGAGCAAGATTAACTAAAGTTGTTGTTGTAAATGTTGCACTGTTGGGGCCGGTATTAACACCATTTATCTTCCATTGATAGCTTGGATTCTGACCGGCGTTGAGTGCGTTGGCGGTAAATGTTACGTTCGTTCCTGAACACACTGACGTTGTGGGTGTTGATATGGAAACGGTAGGAGTCACATATACGCTTACAACAAATGTGTTGCTGTAAGTAGTTCCATTCACCAGGCATCGATATTGATAACCATTAAAACTGTATGGTATGTTTGTCAGCACAAGATTAGCCGTGGCGACGCCCGCGTAATTGGAATTATTGGAAATATTATTGAAAGCCCCACCCGTACTTAATTGCCACTGGTAAGTTGTACCTGTTAAGTTTGACGTTAATGTAGTACCAGAACTTTGACAGAAATACACAGTGGAGATCGTTGAATTCCCGGTTTGATTCAGCAATATAGATTCTGTTCCTCCAGATCTGAATACTGAAACATCCGGTCGGCCGTCCCCGTCCATATCACCGATGTAAGTAAAGGCGGGGTAGGTAATACTATAAGCGAATCTCGGTTGGATCATAAGACTTCCAGGCGTACTTACATTCTTGTAAAAGTTGATCTGGTTAGAAGTTCCGAAAGATCCAATAACGGCGTCGAGTTTTCCATCCCCGTCAAGATCACCCAGATCCATGTTGTCAACTCCATAATCTCCGGCAAAATCTATTTTGGGCGCAAAACTTACATTTGGAAATGTTCCGATATTCCGCAATATGGAAACATTCGAAGCATATGCATTGCCGGTAACAATGTCTGATTTTCCGTCACCATCCATGTCAGCGATACCTGAGGTGAAAGCATTATCATTTACCTGGTAATCGAGATGATAGTTAAATGAAATAATACCTGGAGTGCTTCTATTCACGAAAAGATTTACCAGGTAAGGATATCCTCCTACTGCCACAATATCAGGCTTGCCATCTCCATTGATATCCTGGATACTCATTTCATCGTTACTGCCGTTTGTATTTATCGAAAAGAGCGGCGCAAAAGCAATATTACCTGCCGTGCTGATGTTTCTGAAGATGAGAATATTTTGTCCGGAATAGCTTATAGTTAGGTCGGGTTTTCCGTCACCATCAAGATCACGGATGATCGCATTATTAAAAGAGTTAGGAGAATTAGTGACATCAAGTTGCAAAGTATAAATATTGGCCAAACTTACATTTCCAACCGTACTTGTATTCCTGCATATACTTAGTGATCGGTTGGTATTCAGCATTACAATATCTGCCTTCCCATCACCATCAAGGTCGCCCATATAAGGGTGCACGGAACTGTACCCGGTATTGAATACAACATCAGGGGCAAAACTCAAATTACCGATCGTACTGGTATTCCTTTCAACTGAAAATCCTGTTGTTGAATTGGCAACCACCCAATCTATTTTTCCATCACCATCAATGTCTGCAAGATTTCCAAAACCCAATGATGTCTTATCCCATTTCGGCCCGAAGGATGCTGTGGAGAAAGTTGCTGCAGCACCAGGAAATGTAACACTGAAAAGTTGTGAGGAATAAGCTGTGAGATTGTTTGTTGTTACTGAAACGGCATCATATGTTGCGCATGTTGGTACAGTAACCGATATCGAAGTCGGAGTTGAAGCAGTTACTGTTCCTTTTACTTTACCGAAGTAAACAATATTGTTTGCCGCAACCGGGTTGAAATTAGTGCCGGTTATTACTACTGTTGAACCAACCGCCCCGAAAGTTGGGGCTATGGAAGTGATCGTAGGTGGATAACCATAAACAAAGGATTGCAAAGTATCGGTTCCCGAATTGTTTGTAACCACCACAGCTCCGCTTGCACCGGCGCCAACTACAGCGGTGATGCTTGTTGGAGAGTTAACAACATAAGATGCAGCAGGGGTGCCGCCGAAGCTTACCCCGGTAACGTTGTTGAAGTTTACTCCTGTAATTGTAACGCTGGTTCCTGCAGTCCCGATCGTGGGAGTGAATGACGCAATACCTGGCGCTGCGTTAACTGTATTTAGTAAGATAGAAATGATCCCGGAAGAAGAACCCGCCCTTCGTAAAAATGCAACATCATTTTTTCCGTCCCCATCTATGTCTCCTAAAACAGGATAATTAGCACTTTGCTGAACAACAGAAACATCAACCCTCGGCCCAAAAACTAAATTACCGGGTGTACTGAAATTCTTGTACATACTCATTTCGTGATCATAAAGCGTTGACACAATATCTAACTTGCCATCACCGTCCATGTCACTTGCCGAAATACCTGTGCAGTCGTAGATCCCGTTCAATAATACAGGGTCTGCAAAACTGATACTGCCTCCTGAGCTTGTATTTCTAAATATGGTAACATTATTACCCGATGGAAATGCAAGCACCAGGTCGATCTTTCCGTCGCCATCAAAATCGCCATAGGCATAATAAGAATTTGAATAGAATGCAGCGAAGGCAAACCTGGTGAACGACAAATTTCCTTTGGTGCTGTTGTTCTTAAATATAATGAGCGAGTCATCACCAGATTGTGGAATGATGATATCGGTTTTGCTGTCTCCATCGATATCGATCAGCAAATTATTCCTTGACCCGTAAGCAGCAATGGGAAATCCCGCAGCAAATGCAATGGTGCCCGGGTTGCTTATATTTCGATAAACAAGCGAGGTCCCATAAAAGCTGGAATGTTCAACAAGTTCAGGTTTACCATCACCATCCAGGTCGGTCAGGTTTATGCCAATAGGATCATAAAGACCACTTGAAAGTGTTGGGCCGGCAGCAAATGAAATTGATCCAACTGTACTGGTATTTCGGTAAGTGATGACCGATTTAGTACCGATGACAGCAATATCTAATTTTCCATCGCCGTCAATATCGGCAATTTGAACTTCTTTATAAGTTGTCGCTGCGAGAAATAGAGGAGGGGCAAATGATACTGATGAAACCGAACTCATATTCCTGTAGATCAATAAGCCAGTATTTCCACCTACACCGCCTATAACTACTTCGACCAGGTCAAGTTTACCGTCTCCATCAAGATCGGCTGTGTTAAGCATGTAAGGAGAATAGCTTGAGGAAACAGGGAAATCTGTCCTGTTAGCAAATGAATTGGCATGTATGCTTCCACCGTTCGCAAAGCTGAGAAGGAAAGGATAAGTTGAATAACCGGTAAGATTGTTACTTGTTACGGTGATCGGGTCGAATGTGGCTCCTACAGGAACTGTCACAGTAAGAGACGTTGCACCGCCACCGCTAACCGTTGCTTTTATCTTACCAAAATAAACGATATTATTAGCCGGCACTGGGTTGAAATTGGATCCGGCGATCGTAACCACAGTTCCTACCGGTCCTGCGCCCGGTGAAAACGAAGTAATAACGGGTGCCGCATGCCAGGTAAATATTGGTAAAGAAGAAGAGCCACCGGGCTTTGAAACGTTTACATTTCCTGTAGCGCCTGCACCCACAACAGCCGTTATGGAAGTAGAAGAATTTACAGTAAACGACAATGCTGCCACGCCGCCGATGGTAACAGTGTTAGCCCCACTAAAAGAAGTGCCTGTGATCGTTAGTATCGTTCCTTCGGTTCCGCTTGTTGGACTAAATGAATTTATCGTCGGCAAAGAAATATAACCGGCAAGTGTAGCTGTACCACCAGGTGTTGTAACGCTTATAGAACCCGATGGGCCGGATGGTGCAACTGCCGTAATTGTTGTGGGTGAAACCACGGTAAATGAGGTTGCAGCAACTCCCGCAAAATTTACGGCACTTACATTTACAAATTGAGTTCCCGTGATCGTCACCACTGTTCCTGCTGTTGCTGCAGTGGGTGTAAATGAAGTTATTGTCGGCGGCCCGATATAGGTAAATCCGGCCAATGACCCATGCCCAGTGAGAGAAATAACACTTACACTTCCAGATGCCCCTGCGCCCACAGTTGCTGTGATCTTAATATCAGATACCACTGTAAAACCGGTTGCCGGCACACCTCCAAAACTTACTGAAGAGGCACCTGTAAAACCTGAGCCATTTATAGTAACGATATTACCCGTTCCCGCTGAGGAAGGAGTGAAGGAGGTAATGATCACAGGCGGATAAAAGCCCTGGTATTTTGTAAGGGTATCTAATAGTGTTCCGTTGGAAACAATCAATGTTATGGTATCAGTGAGGTGATTGACATCATGGGTATATGAAGTATTGTACGCCGTGCTGATCTGTGTGTTGTTCACAAACCATTTGTAGGTATACGTACGTTTCGAATAATTTTTCAGGTTTACAATTCCCGTGGAATAATATCCTACTGTATCAATATCAAAATAAGCTTTCGGTATCGGCGTGCCACCCAGGTTTGTACTCATTTCCAAAAATCCATGACCTCCGCCTGCCCATATCTGCGATGGCGCCATATAATGGATCTCATTATGAGAATAGCCCAGGTATGTATAATTGTTGTCCCGGGGCAGTGGTTCCCAAACCCTTCCCGAATCTGTCGTTTTGCTTACAGTAAACAGGTCCTGGAGTGCAAATCCTGTACTGTCGTTGATAAATTTTATCAGGGTAGTACTTAATGGACTTGCGGTGGCACTGTTCTTTGCTGTCCATGCTGTACCTGAGTTTGGGGTATAGTACAACAGGTCATCTACATTGACCCATCCTTTAGCTGCAGTTATAAAAGAGCCCGTGACAATGTTACCAGCAGGTACATTCACTGTTGTCCAGCTTGATCCGCCATTCGTTGTTTTAAGTATTTTATTGACGAAATACGGATCACCGTTTGGAAACACTTCGTTGATATTATAATCGCTGATGGCATATACATTATTATTATCAATGCCTTCAAGCCGGTCGAAACAACTGTTGTGATCGATCCTGATCGTGTTCCAATTTATTCCACCGTCAGTTGTCTTCAGGATCCGATCAGCATCGATGGCATAGCCAATACTATTATTTTGTGGGAAGACCATGTCCGTGATACCTGTTGAAAGCTGCGTTGGGATGAATTGCGAGTGAAAAACAAGTGTAAACGAAGTACCCCCATTTGTAGAATACAATATTGAAGGCACCAATCCGTAATGACCGTACACGATAATATTGTTCTGATTGAATGCCTTTAATCCCAGTATATAAAATCCAAATGTTAGATTAACGCTGTAACCATTGTAATTCACGTTACCCGTGGTGATCTGTTTTTGAATGATCGTTCTTCCGCTGTCTGTAGTAAATCCAACAAAGTCGCGAAACCCGATATAACCGGTAGAAGGAGAATAAAAGCTGCATTTGAAGATCTCATTGTCTGCTGTTGCCCCAAGATACATCTGTCGCATTTGTGCATTGACAACATTAGGAAGTGTAACAAGAAGACAAAAAAATAAAAGTAAGCGGGTAGGTAGATTTTTAAAGTTCATTAGGGCTGCATTTAGGTAGATGGGTAGGGCATTATTGACTCATGGTCATACTAAATTAAAATTATTTCCCGATAATTAATGTCGGGCCGGCAAAAACCTGGCCGGCAATTTATATAGCTTTGATGGCCAATAATTTGTACATGTCGATTGGTGGAAAGAACAGTGCAGAAGATCCGTTTTTTCCAAGACCTGCGACACATGCTCGCCACATCAGTCGATATTCCAATCGATGGTCGGGGATGGGTGTGCGAGATCAAACAAAAGATCAAAATTGAAGGACAACTCTTTAAAAATTCAGAGTTGTCCTGTCAGGTGGAGCTGCAGGGAATCGAACCCTGGTCCAAACATATTCGCCGTAAGCTTTCTACATGTTTATTTATGCATTGGTTTTAGAGAAAGAGCAGGAGCATAACAAACCAATCCTTTCCTTAGATGAATGGTCTTAAGCAACGGTCACATCATTCCGCTACAGCATCCCGTTTTTGTTTTGAGTCGGCGGAAGAACATGGTAACAGGACAACCTGTTCAACGGCCCTAATGGATGCTAATCTATCGATTAAGCAGCCATGGCATACTGAGTATTGCCATTTAAAGTTTTCGTATTCTGATTTAACTGCTAATTACGCAACGCAGTACATGCTTACACTTACAAAGAGCTATGCTGTCAAAACCGGTCAGCCCCGGATAGTTAATTTGTGTCGTTTTTATAAAGGCTCAATAGTTTAATTGAGATTTCGCTATACTTTTTTAAATTTTGAATATAATTCCTACTTTTCATTTTTTTTACATGGTTTTCAATTTCTCTTGCTTGGCGATAACCTAAATTATCGAGCTTGTAATACAATTCCCAATCATCTGCTTTGCCGGTATAGCTGTTTTGATACTCCTTGCTATTATGTTCCGCAATCCTTTCATCGAAATTCAAACAACTACCGACGTAATAGCGATCAAGCTTTTTTGAAAAAAGTATATATACTGTTGCCATGGGTTTAAGATGTCAAAGTTACATGCTTACTCCCGATAGCTATCGGGATACAAAGAGCTATGCTGTCAAAACCGGTCAGCCCCGTTTCAGTCCGCAGTTGCCGGTCGTTAGTCGGCAGTCTGGTAAAAACAGTATGCGAAGTTACGATTATATTCTCCACTGAAATTTTAAAACGCTGTGTATTAATTTCCCCGGATCACATGCCTTAATTTCCTGATCGGTGTTCTCCCTGGTCGGTGTCCTCACCGACCGAAATTATTTTCTTATTGGATATGGTCGGTGGGGACACCGACCAGGGAACAAAACTGGCATGATTTTTTGTAATGATGTGTTAAAGAAAACGACCCGTTTTTGATTGCGCACTTTATTTGAACGATAATTTAAATCACTAAACAACTTTTTATGAAAAAGAACATCAAAATGATCCTGGCAATTCCTGTGCTCTCCGGGGCGATCTTTTTAAGCTGCAATTCAGACAGCGACAAATCCGGTTCTACCATAAAGGATAGCACCGTAACAACAAGCACTGATACCGGTGCATCAAAAATGTCGACCGATACATCGAAAATGACAACAACCACTACCACTTCTAAGAAAAAAGGTAAGGTGAGTACAATGATGATGGCGGCTTCTGAAAAAGCTGCAGAAACCAAGGGCGCATCCAATACAGATGCACAAGGTTATTATAATAGTGTGGAAGTGATGCCAACTTATCCAGGCGGACAAGCTGCATTGGATCAGTTCATAAATGACAACGTTACTTATCCCGATAAGGCAATTGATAATAATAAAGAAGGTACCGTGATCGTGGGTTTTGGTATCGATGAAAATGGAAAGGTTACGAATGCAAAAGTTACCAGTCCTGTTGTTGGCGACGGACTGGAAGAAGAAGCATTGAAAGTGGTCAATAAAATGCCAGCCTGGACACCGGGAATGGTGAAAGGCAAAAAAGTTAAATCGCATTATGCATTGCCGATCAGGTTCCAGTTGTCGGAGTAAGATATCTCAGTCAGCAGTTGCCAGTGGGCAGTTTGCAGGAAACAGTCAAATCTATCACCAGACGAAAAAAAGGCACTAAGAAAGGAATTGACGGGATTGAAAAAACAGGCTGAGGGGCTCGATAGCAAAGTATATCTTTCTGTTGGAGCAATAATAATTGTCATTTTATTATTGATCCTGATCTTAAGATAAATTTTTGCCTGAGCGTGGTTTTAATTAAAACCAGTATCTACAAAAATTTGCATCCCGGTTAATACGGTATGCAAATGATCGAACAGCGATCCGGAAGGGTCGCTGTTTTTTTTAGCTAAACTATAGCTTTTTGAATTGTATAATTGAGTTTAGGAAGTTTAGATTGTTTAGAAAGTTTAGATTAGTTCCTAAACTTCTAAACTTCCTAAACCTTCTACACCATCTTCTTGATCAGCTTCCCCAACATCATCAATCCATAATCCACATCATCACTCCAGGGCTTTCCGAAACTGATACGAATGAAATTGGAATAATTGATGCCTGCTGAAAATATTTTTCCCGGCACGATCGAGATATTATGCTTCATCGCTTCTGTACGCAACTTGAACGAATCTACTTTCTTATTGAGTTCGAGCCATAAAATAAAACCACCGGTAGGCCGCGAAACTTTTGTATCTCCGGGAAAATATTTTATGATCGCCTGCACATAACGGAGGCTTTGCGTGTGCAAGGCTTTGCGCAAACTCTTTAGATGATATTCGTAGCGGCCATGCATGAGATAGTGTGCCATGGCGGCTTGCGTGAGGGTGGGGCAGCTGATATTTTGAATCCGTTTCAGTTGTTTTACTTCATCCATGAATTTACCGGGGATCACCCAGCCGATGCGATAACCTGGTGTTAACGATTTGGAAAGCGAAGAGCAATGCATCACTAATCCTTTTGTGTCGTAATATTTGCATGGCTTCGGACGCGTCTTTCCAAAATACAATTCACCATAAATATCATCTTCGATCAAAGGAATATTATTACGGGTGATGATGTCTACCAGCTTCTGTTTATTTTCTTCCGGCATGCAACTGCCGAGTGGGTTATTGAAGTTGGGAACGACCACGCATGCTTTGATGGAAAATTTCTTTATCGCTTTTTGCAATTGATCCAGATTGATTCCCGTAGTTGGATCAGCTGGTATCTCTACCACTTTTACTCCAAGGCTTTCAATGGCTTGATAGATGCCAAAATAAGTTGGTGATTCCACTGCCACGGTATCTCCATAACGGGTAACTGCTTTGAGGCAGGTGGAGATCGCGTCGAGGCAGCCGGAAGTGATGATCACGTCATCGGGTTTGATCTTTCCACCCCAGTTGAACGCCAGTTTTGCGATCTGTTTGCGCAGCTCGGGATTGCCGCGGGTTTGTTCGTAGCCAATGCAATGATCCTTGCTATTGCGTAGCGCATATACTACCGACTTATTTATTTTGGCTGCGGGCAAAAGAGAAATATCCGGTACAGCCAATGCCAGGTTGATCACATTGGGCGCAGCGATATCACTGTATATAGATGAGATCATTTCCTTCACGCTCACGTCGTGCGAAACAGCGGTT
>Ga0070682_100000117_pt1 | contig 69662 bp, 60 predicted proteins | sample KBSC63LmetaG_FD_64668 | JGI IMG/M metagenome (GOLD analysis project Ga0070682, IMG submission 64668) | Corn rhizosphere microbial communities from Kellogg Biological Station, Michigan, USA - KBS C6-3L metaG | ecosystem: Host-associated > Plants > Roots > Rhizosphere | place: USA: Michigan...
CTCGCCGGTCGCCATCTTCGGCAGGAAGTACTCCTTCTGCTCGTCGGTGCCGAACTTCATCAGCAGGTAGGAGCCGATGAAGTGGGTGTTGACGACGCCGGAGATCGAGATCCAGCCGCGGGAGAGCTCTTCGACGATCATCGCGTAGGTCGTCAGGTCGAGCCCCATGCCGCCGTACTCCTCGGGGATCGTGACCCCGAAGAGGCCGAGCTCCTTCATCTGCTCGACGATCGGCTCCGGGAAGGAGTCCTCGTGGTCGTAATGCTCGGCGTTGGGGATGATCTGCTCGTCGGCGAACTGGCGGACCATTTCGACGATGGCTTCCTGCTCGTCGGTCATATCGCGATACGCGGCGGTGTCTACGGCCATGGCTCCTGCTCTGAAGTGTTGGGTGTCCGGGTTGGCTATTGGGGCGCGCCTGCGGCTGCGCCGTGGAGAGCCAAGGATATAGACGCGGGGTCGGCGTCGGGGTCGATGGCGCGCAGCGGCGCCGCCGCCTTCAGCAGCATCTCCTCGTACTCGCGCTCGGGATCGGACTGGAGGACGACCGCGCCGCCGGCGCCGATCGTGGCGCGGCCGTCGGCGAGAACGATGGTGCGGATCGCGACCGCGAGGTCGGCGGCGCCGCCGAGGCCGAACCAGCCGATCGCGCCGGAGTAGACGCCGCGGGGGGCGCCCTCGATCTGGTCGAGGATCTCGGTCGTGCGCAGCTTCGGCGCGCCTGTCATCGAGCCGGGCGGGAAGCAGGCGCGGGTGGCGTCGAGGCCGGTATCGCCGGAGCGGAGGCGGCCGCGGACCGCGGAGACGAGCTGGTGGACGGTCTCGTAGGTCTCGACCTCCATCATCTGCGGGACCTCGACCGAACCGACCTCGCAGACCCGGCCGAGGTCGTTGCGGAGGAGGTCGACGATCATCAGGTTCTCGGCCCGGTTCTTCTCGTCCGCCGCGAGGGCAGTCGCGAGGGCGGCGTCTTCGTCCGGGGTGGCGCCGCGGCGCGAGGTCCCCTTGATCGGCCGGGCTTCGGCCTCGCCGTCGCGGCTGACGCGGAGGAAGCGCTCGGGGGACGAGCTGAGGACGGTGAGGTCACCGAACTTCAGGTACGCCGCGAAGGGGGCAGGGTTGGCGCGGCGGAGACGGCGGTAGAGGTCGAGGGGATCGGCGTCGGTCTCGACCGAGAGCCGGTTGGTGAGGCAGATCTCATAGCTATCGCCGGCGAGGAGGTGGTCGAGACAGGCGTCAACGTCTTCCAGGTAGTGGTCTTTGGGACGGCTTAGGGACATATTGCTGGGGGAGTCGGGTGAGTCTCGGCGGACAACAGCGGGGAGCGTCCGGCGAGACTCACCCGACTCCCGGGCAGAAGCCGCAGCTAGGGACGCAAGGTGAGTAGCGGTCTCCGCAAGCCATTCCTCGGCCTCTCCCTCTCTACCCAGCTCGTGCAGGCATAGGAGATAGGTGCGTCTCTCCTCGTGGTCGAAGGCGATGACGCGGTCGGCGAAGAGGAAGCAAGCGTCAGGCAGTTCGGATGCGTGAGGTGAGACGTAGCCGCACTCGGCCTTCAGCTCGTAGCCGAGGTAGCCGACGAAGCCGCAATCGAACTCGAAAGGGAGGTCGGGACGATCGGTGGGACGCAGTTCGGCGGTACGGCGGCTGAGGTAGTCGAAGATCGGTTCTTCAGATCCGAGGCGGTGGGTGATCACCTCGGCGAGCGGCCCACGCGCATCGCCCATGAAGGAGAAGCGGGCGCGCTCTCCTGGACGGCTGCTGTCGAGCCAAAACGCATGCTCGCTCTCGCCGTAGAGGGAGACGAAGGCGGTCTCGGGGTCCGGGGGCGCATCGAGGCGCCGCGCCTTCAGCCCGGCCGCGTCCCTTTCGCTGCCGACGGGACGATTTCCCTCCATATAGGGGTACTTTCGTCCCGTCGGCGGGGGCGTGAGGTCGCGGAAATTTTCTAGGAGGCGTTTGCCGTGGTCTGTGGCTATGGACTCGGGGTGGAACTGGACGCCCCATTGGGGGCGGGCGCGGTGTTCGAGCGCCATCGGGACCCCGTCGCAGCGCGCGATCTCGCGCAGCGGAGGCGGCAGCGGCTGTGTGAGGGCGAGCGAGTGGTAGCGGGTGGCGCGGAAGGGACTGGGGATGCCGGCGAAGAGTGGCGAGCCGTCGTGCTCGATCTCGACCACGCGGCCGTGCATCGGCTCGGGCGCGCGCTCCACCGTCCCCCCCTCCAGCCAGCCGATCCCCTGATGGCCGAGGCAGACGCCGAGCAGCGGCTTCTCGCAGCGGCGGATCGCCTCAGCGCAGACGCCGAAGTCGCTCGCCACCTCCGGCCGCCCCGGCCCCGGGGAGATGACGACGTTGTCGAACTCCAGCCGCGCCAGCTCGTCCCAGCTCGCCTCGTCGTTGCGGGCGACGATCGGCTCGGACCCGTTCACCTCCGCCAACAGCTGGAAGAGGTTGTAGGTGAACGAATCGTGGTTGTCGATCAGCAGCGTCTGCATCGAGCGGGCCGCGTCGGCAAGATATCCCCCCGATGACCGATCGCCGCCAGCCCGACCGCACCCGGGGCATCTTCGAGACCTTGCTCGTGGTCGAGGGCGAGCCGGTCGAGCTGGAGGCGCACCTCAATCGCCTGACGCAGAGCCTGGAGGCGGTTTATTCCCACGCGCTGCCACCAGAGACAGAGAAGGAGCTTCAGAAAGCAGCAGGGGGCATCGCGCTCGGTCGCCTTCGCTGCACGGTCGCTCCCGTGGAAGACGGTCTCCGGATCGACCTACTCGCCGGTGGGGTCGATCCGGAGACCGTCTTCCCAACCCGCGGCGTGAAGCTCCACAGTCACTCTCTGTCCGGTGGCCTCGGTACTCACAAGTGGGTCGATCGCAAAGGCATCAACCGTCCGGGTCAAGACGAAGCCGGCGCACTAATCCTCGATGAGGGCGAAGTCCTCGAGGCCGGCTGGGCAAACGTCTTCGCCGTCCGCGGCGGCACCCTCTTCACGCCCCCCTTGGACGGCCGCCTCCTCCCCGGCATCACCCGCGCAGCCCTGCTGAGGCTTGCTGCCGAGGAGGCAATCGAGACGCGCGAGGAGCCGCTTCACCCCGACGACCTCCTCACCGCCGAAGAGACTTTCCTAACCGGCTCGATCCGCGGAATCGAGCCAGCTCTAGAACTCGACGGTCAACCCCTAGCCGGCTGCGGCGCCCTCAGCGATCGCCTCGCTGGCGCCCTGCGCCAACGCTGGGGCCTGCCGAGTGAGAAGGATGCGCCCCGATCTTCCGCAACCGCGCAGAAACCCGGTCAGCTCGCTCAGTAAAGCTGCGAAACCGAACCTCGAACCGCGGCTGAGTAGGAGGTCTTTCCGCGGCGGCCCCTCCAGCGGGTGGCGCGGTAGGGGGTACCGCCCCTGAGGAAGCTTTAGCTACCGGAAGGGGCGGTGGGTCCCCTGCCGCGACAGGACCCGCTGGCCGGCGCGCCTCGTCCCTAGCCTCAACCGCAGCCTCCGCGCTCTTCTCCGCCGCCTCAGCCGCCCGCCGCGCCTGCCGCGCCGCATCGAGCGCCATCTCCCCCACCTCACGCACGCCCTCCTCGGAAGCACGGGCGATCACCAGCGCCTCGTCGATCCGCGCCTCCAGCTCGCTGACCAGCGGCACGCTGCCGCGGGGCACCACCCAGTCCTGCGTCGTGTCTCGCTCTTCTGCGGCGATAGCGGGAATTTATGCTTGCGGGAGGCGGCAAACTCGCGCTCTGACTAGATTTACGCCCGCCCTTCCCCAGACACGACCCCCGAGGAGCACCTTGAGACACCCCAGAGACTTCTTCCTGCCGCAGGCGATCGGCGCCCCGGAGCCGCTCCGCGAGATCCCCGTAAAGCCCTCGCGGATGATCCACTTCCTCGACTTCTCGAACGAGAAGATGGTCGCCAAGGCCGGCGACATCGCGGCCAAGACCGACATCCTCCTCGGCAACCTCGAGGACGCGGTCCCGGTCGACCGCAAGGAGGCGGCCCGCGAGGGGCTGATCCGCGCCGCCAAGGAGAACGACTTCGGCCAGACCTCGCTCTGGACCCGGGTCAACGCGCTGGAGAGCCCCTGGGTGCTCGACGACCTGACCCAGCTGGTGAGCGAGATCGGCGACCAGCTCGAGACGATCATGGTCCCCAAGGTCGAGGGCGCCTGGGACATCCACTACGTCGACCGCCTGCTCGCCCAGCTCGAGGCCAAGGCCGAGCTCTCGCGGCCGATCCTCGTCCACGCGATCCTCGAGACCCCGCAGGGCGTGGTCAACCTGGAGGAGATCGCCAACGCCAGCCCGCGCATGCAGGGGATGAGCTTCGGCCCGGCCGACCTCGCCGCGGCGCGGCGGATGAAGACGACCCGCGTCGGCGGCGGCCACCCCGGCTACCGCGTGATGGAGGATCCGGCCGACCCGGAGAACCCCGAGGCCGACCGCGTCAGCGCCCAGCAGGATCTCTGGCACTACTCGATCGCCCGCATGGTCGACGCCTGCACCTCCGCCGGCATCCTCCCCTTCTACGGGCCCTTCGGCGACATCAAGGACACGGCCGGCTGCGAGACCCAGTTCCGCGCCGCCTTCCTGATGGGCTGCGTCGGCGCCTGGTCGCTCCACCCGGTCCAGATCGGGATCGCGAAGAAGGTCTTCAGTCCGCCGCCGGACGAGGTCAAGTTCGCCAAGAAGGTGATCGAGGCGATCCCCGACGGCCGCGGCGTCCACATGATCGACGGCAAGATGCAGGACGACGCCACCTGGAAGCAATGCAAGGTGATGGTCGAGCTGGCGGAAATGCTGGCCGCGAAGGATCCGGAGCTCGCCGAGTCATACAAATAGTCACCCCGAGGTCTATAACTAGTCAGTAGCCAGCCGCTTAACTAATAGGGCGGTTTGCAAAAGCGCTGCCTCCGATTAGGAAAAACGGATTTTTCCTTTCGGTTTTCCCGTAATCTGCGGGAAGGCGATCCCCCCTTTGCAGCGGCTCATGTGATCCGCGGCGCCTGCCGATACGGAGATGGACCTGATGACCGCAACCATTCTCCAACTCCAGCCTTACAACTAAACCCAGTCGAAAATTCCCGGTGCCCAAAACCAATGCACTCTTCCTCTGATCTCCCCCTTGATCGCCGTTTCCAGCCTCAGCCCAGCGCCCGCGAAGCCCTAGTCCAGGATCGCCCGACCCTCGGTGCGATGCCGATCGCGCGGCGCGGCGCGGCGCTTTGGCTCCTCCCCGCAGCCGACTTCGTCTCCTCCTCCCTCGCCCTGGCGGCAGTCGCCGCAATCGCGGGGGTCGCCTTCCTGCCCGCCTTCCCGGTCGCCCCGGTGATCCTGGTCGGTGTCTACCTGGGCCTGGGCGTCTACGGCACCCAGTCCGAGCGCGGCGCCGAAGGCGGGGCCGGCTGGCCGATCATCCGCTTTCTGGTCGCGGCCCTCTTCGCCTGGACCGCCTCCCTCCTCACCCCCCTCGGCGGCATCGAGCAGCTGGGCCTGTGGCTCGGCTTCATCGTCCTCGACAACGCCTGCCGCGCCGTCCTCGCCCCCTACGTGGAGCGCCTCAACCCGCAAGAGCGTTGGGTCCTGGTCGGCGACGAGGACACCGCCGACCGCCTCCGCGCCTACGCGCCGCTGAAGAAATACGCCAGCGTCGTCGGCACCGTGCCGCCGGCTGAAAAAGACCCCGGCAGCGCCGGCCGCGTCGCCGCCCTCGAGGTGGTCGAGCGCTACCACGCCGACCGGGTCGTCATCTCCACCCAGCACGCCGACGACGAAGGGCTGCTGGAGCTGATGCGCGCTTTCAAATCGATCGGCGTGCCGGTCAGCCTGCTGCCGCGCCCGCTCGACCTGCTCGAGGCGCAGTCGATCACCACGAACCGGGTCGGCGGCGTGCCGCTGATCGAGGTGGATGCGCTCGGCGCCCGCAGCTCCGTCCCCTACAAGGGCCCGGATCGCCGCAACCGCAAGACCAAAGTCAGCGTCGTCGTGCCGGCGATGAACGAGGAGAGGAACATCGGCCAGGTGCTGGGCGAACTGCCCGAGGGCCTGCACGAGGTGATCCTCGTCGACGGCAACTCGAGCGACAACACGATCGAGGCCGCCCGCGCGGCGTACCCGAGCATCCGCGTCACCAGCCAGAGCGGCCGCGGCAAGGGCGACGCCTTTCGCACCGGCTTCGCCGCCGTCACCGGCAACCTGGTGGTGATGCTCGACGCCGACGGCTCCGCCGACCCGGCCGAGATCCCCCGCTTCATCGCCGCACTGGAGGCCGGCGCCGACTTCGCCAAGGGCTCCCGCTACATGGACGGCGGCGGCAGCGCCGACATCACCAAACTGCGCAGCCTCGGCAACACGGTCCTCAGCGGCACCGCCAACCTGCTGCACGGCACCCGCTTCACCGACCTCTGCTACGGCTACAACGCCTTCTGGGCCCGTTGCCTCCCCTTCATCTCGCTCGACGTCCCCGGCTTCGAGGTGGAGACGCTGATCAACCTGCGGATGGCCTCCGCCGGGATGAAGATCACCGAGGTGCCGAGCTACGAGAAAGAGCGGATGCACGGCGAGAGCAACCTGAAGACCTTCCGCGACGGCTTCCGCGTCCTCGGCACGATCTTCCGCGAGGCCCGGCGCCGCCGCGGCCTCCGCCGCGAGCACCCCAGCGCCGCCCGGGCCGAGGTCGCCGAGCAGCAGAGCGCCCGCGCCGCCGCCTGAGTGGCGTGTCGGCTGGCGTTGCTGGAGGGCTCGTAATTGCTTCACTATCACTTGAGCAGTGGGCGGATCTCCATTGCGTATTTCTCCCCCGCCCACCTCGTTAGCCTCGGCGACGATGAGTGAAGACCAGCCTCGAACAAACCACGAGCTCGATCCCAACGCGGCGCTCGGCGCGGTGATCAGGGATCTGCGGCAGCGGGCAAAGCTGAGCCAGGAGGAAGTGGGGGCCCGAGCGGAGCTCGACGAGGGAGAGGTCGCCGCAATCGAGGCGGGGAAGCTGGAACCAACCTGGGGCGATCTGAGACGGATCGCCCGCGCGCTGAGCGTGCCGCTGCCGGATCTTCTTGCTCGCCTCGAGCGGCCGGACTAGCTCAGGAGAGCTGCTCGAGACCCTGTGCCACCCACGCCTCGAGCTCGTCGTTGCCGGCGAAGGGGGCGCCGTCGGCCTCGGCCCGTCGGATCACCTCGTCGGCCGGAGCACCCGCCCTGAGGCCGGCGTACAAGTAGACGAGCGCCGAGGAGCGAGGCCCCACCCGGCAGGTGACCAGCGTCGGCCGCGGCAAGCCGTCCAGCGCCTCGACCTGCCGTCTGGCCAAGTCCATGTCGAGGGCCCGCGGCGGATCGGAGACGACGTTCGCGGACTCCGGTACCGCCGCCTGCACGCTCTCGTAGGACATCCCGCCCTCCATCGCCGCGAACTCCTCGCCGCACAGGTACAGCCACGAAGCGGCGCCGGCGTCACGGGCAAAGCCCTCGGGGTCGGCTATGCGGCCGCTGTTGTAGACGAGGTCGGTGGGAGCGCTGAAGTCGCCCATACGACCAACCTACTCCGTTCCCGCTAGCGCGAGGGCGGGTTGATCGGGCTGCTGTCGATGCCGCCGTAGAGGTTGGGGCGGAAGGCGTGGGGCTTTACCGCGGCGCGGAAGGCGTTGCCGTCCTGTTTACGGCGCTCGATCGGCCAGTTGGTGCCGCGGTCGTCGACGTCGTACCAGATCACGGCGCGGACCTTGCGGTAGCTGTGGCGGACGAGGGCGAACATGTTCTTGATCCAGTGGGGCTTGCTGCCGCCCGTGTCGCTGGAGGCAACCTCGGCCAGCATCATCGGCTTGTGGGGGGCGACCCTGGTGACGATCCGCTTGTAGGTTCGGTGGAAGACCTGGTTGAAGCGCTGCCAGCCGGGCGAGCCGCGGCGCTGGCCCCAGTTGAAGCCGTCGAGGCCGGTCCAGTCGACGTAGGCGTCGCCGGGGTAGAGCTCCCCCAGCGGCGTCAGGGTGCCGAAGAGGTCGACGTTGGGGCACCAGACCCAGGAGACATTGGTAGCCCCCACCGAGGTGAAGATGTCGTGGACGTGGCGCCAGGCGGCGACGTACTGGCCCGGGGTGTTGCCGTTGACGCCCTCGTTCCAGGGGAACCAGAAGCCGTTCATCTCCCAGTCGAAGCGGAGGAAGAAGGGGTGGCCCCATTCCTTCGCTTTCAGCGCGAATTCGCGGATGTAGCCGTCCCAGCGGCCGCCGGCGATGGCGGCGAGGCTGTAGTCGGGCTGGTCGAGCGTGGTCGGGCTCTCGCTCGAGCTCCAGCTGAAGACCGGGATCGCGCCGTAGCGCCGCACGTTTTCCAGCGGAGTGGTGGGGAATTTCGTCTGCAGGCAGCCGCTGTCGCCGCATTCGACAAACGGGGAGCCGAACTCGACCAGCGAAAGGGCCTTGCCGGCGATCTGCTGGAGGTGGAAGACCGGGCTCATGTCCCAGGGGGCCGCTTCGCCGGTGATCTGGTTGCCGATCTGCGCCCCCCAGTAGAGCGAGGTGGGCGGCTTCTTCTTCGCGGCGGTGGCGGCGGTCGGCGCGAGCAGCAGCGAGGAGGCGAGCAGGCAGGCGATGCCGGCTCGCAATAGCCGGGGCCCGCGGTTGCGCTCGCCTTTGCCGTTGGTGGTCTTCATCTCTTCTCTCTGCGCTTCAAACCCGATTCGGGGACATTCGCTGCGGCGATTCGTTTCCCCTTGATACGGACGCATCGGTCGCCAGGATCAGCGCGGCGGTGGGATTGGACTGGTCGCCGTTTCGGCGAAGCGGTTGTTGGCGTATACCCCTTTGCTAATTCCTTTGGCAAAGGCCGAGGTGGCGGCCGGCGAGGTCTCGATCGGCCAGTCCACCCCGCGGTCGACGGTGTCGAAGTAGATCAGAGCCCGTATCCGCGGGTATTTCTGCGGCAGGACTTCGAACATCTTGCGGATCCACAGGCCCTTGTGGCCGCCATAAGGGGTGGTCCCGAACTCGCCCAGCATCAAGGGCTTTTTCGGCGCGACTTTTTTCGTCAGCTGTTTGTAGGTGACTTCGAACAGTTCGTTGAAGCTGCGCCAGCGCTGCGGGTTGACTGGGTTCGGCCCCCAGTTGTAGCCGTCCATGCAGGTCCAGTCGACGTAGGCGCTGCCGGGATAGACCTGCTTCAGCGGCTGCCCGCTCCGCTTGTTCGCGTCCGCGAACGGGCACCAGACCCAGGTCGCGTTGTAGGCGCCGACCGAGGTGAAGATGTCGTGGACGTGGCGCCAGGCGGCGACGTACTGGCCGGGCGCGTTGCCGTTCGCCCGCTCCGACCAGGGGAACCAGTTGCCGTTCATCTCCCAGTCGAAGCGGAGGAAGAAGGGTTGGCCCCAGCTCTTGGCTTCGGAGGCGAACTGGGCGATGTAGCCGTCGTAGGTGCCGTCGATGATGTCGGCGAGCTGGAAGTCGGGTTGTTCGGCGCTGGTCCGCGGCGTCGCTTCGGAGCCCCAGCTGAAGACGGGGATCGAGCCGTGGGCGCGGATGTCGCTCATCTGCGTGGCCGGGAAGGCGAAGGTCCGGCAGGGGGTGCGGTGGCAGTCCTCGAAGGGCGAGGAGAACTCGATCAGCGACATCCCCTTGCCGACGATCGACTCGAACTGATTGACCGCGTTCATGTCCCAGGGCGCGTCGGTGCCGGTCAGCTGGTCGCCGATCCAGGCCCCCCAGTAGAGCGGCTTGGGCTTGACGTGCCGCTTGTGGTGGTGCTTCTTACCGGCCTTCGAGTGCGTTGCCGCGGCGGCTCCGCCAGCGGACAGGAGGCAACAGCCGAGCGCCAGGAGCAGCACGACGAGTAGACGCGCCCCACATGGGCGCCGAGGGTGGCACTTCGAAGACAGAAGGGCCAGTGTAGGGAACGGCATCAGCGGCGATCCGAGATGGCCCTAATTGGGCGGCTGGATCGTGCCGCTCGGCAGTCCCGCGTAGTTGGCGCCCTGGTAAACCGGCTGCCCGATCCCTTCGGCGAAGGCGCCGGTCGCCGCCGAGGAGGTCTCGATCGGCCAGTCCATGTTGTCGTCGAATTTGTCGAACCAGAGCAGGGCACGGATCTGCGGGTAGGCGGCCGGGACGCGGGAGAGGGCGTCGCGGATCCAGGCGGCCTTGTCGCCGCCCTGCTCGCTGGAGCCGACCTCGGCGATCATCAGCGGCTTCGAGGGGGCGATCCCTTCGGCGATCTCGGCGTAGGTCTTGGCGAAGAGCTGGTCGAAGCTGCGCCAGCCGCGCGGCGAGGCGGGGTTGGTGCCCCAGTTGTAGCCGTCGAGGCCGGTCCAGTCGACGTAGCCGTCGCCGGGGTAGAGCGAGCCGAGGTCGGTCATCGAGCCGGCCGGGTCGACGAACGGGCACCAGACCCAGGAGGCGTTGGTCACCCCGACCGCGTTGAAGATGTCGTGGACGTGGCGCCAGGCGGCGACGTACTGGCCGGCGGTGTTGCCGTTGACGCCCTCGGCCCAGGGGAACCAGTTGCCGTTCATCTCCCAGTTGAAGCGGAGGAAGAAGGGGTGGCCCCAGGCCTTCGCTTCTTCGGCGAATTCACGGATGAAGTCGTCGTAGCGGCCTTCGATCACGTCGCCGAGCTGGAAGTCGGGCTCGTTGAGGCTGGAGGGGATCGACTGCGAGCTCCAGCTCAGAACCGGGATTGAGCCGTGGGCGCGGATGCTTTCCATCGGGCTGGTCGGGAACTCGTAGAAGTCGCAGTTCGGGTTGCAGTTGGCGAAGGGCTGGAAGAACTGGACCAGGGAGGCGGACTTGCCGGTCTCGCCCTCGAACTTGGTCACGGCCGACATGTCCCAGGGAGCCTGTTCGCCGGTCACGTGGTCGCCGATCGTCGCGCCCCAGTAGAGCGGCTGCGGGGTGCGGCTGGCCTGGGCCGGCTTGCGGGCGCAGCGGCGGCGGACGCCGGCCGGGTTGACCCGCTTGGCGCGGGCGCGGACACAACGGTTGACGCCCCCCAGCGCCCGGGCGTCGCTCAGCTTCGCGCGCTTGTGGGCGGCGCTGTCCGAGCGGGCGGAGGCGACGCCGGCGGAGAGGGCAAAGATCGCCACTGCCACCCAGAGGATCCGGGCGGCGAGATGGTTCGAAAAGCCTTTGGCCATACTGGCCCATCGGCGCCCTGGCCATCTGTTTCAGTGACCGCCCAACACCTGGACATATGTCCAGGTGGGGTTGAAATCGAGCGATCAGCTAAGCGGCTGGATCTTGGTGGCGCTGAGGCTGGTGAAGGTGTTGCCGACGTAGGCCGGGCTCTGGATGCCTTCGGCGAAGGCCGTGGTGGCGCTGGTCGAGGTCTCCAGCGGCCAGTCCATGTTGCTGTCGTACTTGTCGAAGTAGAGCAGCGCTTTGATCTTCTGGTATTCGGTCGGGATCCGCGCCAGCATGTCCTTCATCCAGGCCGCCTTGGAGCCGCCGTACTCGCTGGAGGCGACCTCGCCGATCATCATCGGCTTGCTCGACGCGAGCGTGCTGATCGTGTTGTAAGTCGGCTTGTAGACCTGGCTGAAGGTCTTCCAGCCTTCCGGGTTGGTCGGGTTGGTGCCGCGGTTATAGCCGTCGATGCCGGTCCAGTCGACGTAGGCGTCGCCGGGGTACTGCGAGGCCAGCGAGCTGCCGCCGTTCCATTCGATGTTCGGGCACCAGACCCAGGTCGCGTTGGTCGTGCCGACTTCGCTGAAGATGTCGTGGACGTGGCGCCAGGCGGTGACGAATTCACCCGGCTGGTTGCCGTTGACGCCCTCGCTCCAGGGGAACCACTTGCCGTTCATCTCCCAGTTGAAGCGGAGGAAGAAAGGGTGACCCCAGGCCTTCGCCTTGGTCGCGAATTCGCGGATGTAGGCGTCGTAGCGACCGGAAATCACGTCGGAGAGCTGGAAGTCCGGCTCGCTCTTGCTGGAGGGGATCGACTGCGAGCTCCAGCTCAGCACCGGGATCGAGCCGTGCAGGCGGATGTTTTCCAGCGGGGTGGTCGGAAAGTTGTAGAAGGAGCAGCCCGGGTTGCAGTTGGCGAAGGGCTGGAAGAACTGGACCAGGGAAACCTTCTTCTTCGTCTCTTCCTCGAACTTGGTGACCGCGGTCATGTCCCACGGAGCCTGGTTGCCGGTCAGCTGGGTGCCGATCGTCGCGCCCCAGTAGATCGGCGAGCTGGTGCCGGGTTCGGGAGTCGGTTCCGGTTCGGGTTCCGGGGTCGGTTCGGGTTCGGGTTCGACGTTGGCGACCTTCACCGTGACGCTGGTCGTCGCCTTGACGCCGCGCGAGCCGTAGGCGGTGGCGGAGAGGGTGTGGCTCCCATTGCTGAGCTTGGTGGTGTCGAGGGTGCCGTTGTAGGGGGCGCTGGAGTCGCTGAACTTCCCCGATCCGTCGACGATGAATTCGACCTTGCTGGGGGAGCCGGCGAGCACCGCGACTTCCCAGGCGATCGTGCCGGAGACGGTGGTGCCGTTGCCGGGCTTTACGGTGGCGATCGAGAGCACTTCCTTGCTGCTGGCGGTGCCGTTGGGCTTGGTGGCGCTGGTGGTCGCCGTCGTGGTCTTGTCGCCGCCGAGCGACTTCGCCGGCGAGATGCCTTCGGCCGCGAGCGCGCTCGGCGCGAACAGCGCGGCCAGGGTGAAGAGGAGGGCGAGGGTCTTGGAGAGGATTCGAGTGGGAGCCATTGCCCCGCACTCATCGGCCCGCCTCCGCTAGCGATTCACTCCGGCCCGCGAGAGCTGGACGTTTGTCCGCTCGCCGCAGGTGAACTGGGCGCCAGATTGCTCGGCGACCACTCAGTTTTAAGTACCGAGCCGTAGAGATCGAGCAGAGCGGCGGCGCATTCGTCCCAGGAGGTGAGGCTCGGCGAGTGCTGCGGCTGCGGCTTCGCCAGCTCTTCGATCGCCGCGGCGGCGATCTGCTGCGGCGTCGAGTCGAGCGGGATGCCGCGGCCGAAGCCGTCGGCGACGATCTCGGAGAGGCCGCCGGCGTCGGCGACCAGCAGGCGGCGCCGCGCCGCCGCGGCCTCCAGCGCAACCAGCGGGTGGGTCTCGAACTCGCTCATCAGGACGACCAGCGAGACCTGCCCGAGCAGTGCCGCCATCCCGCGCGGGTCGCCCGGCGGGACGCTGGTCACTTCGACCCTGTCGGCGACGCCGAGGTCGGCAGCCTGCTGCCGCAGCTCGTCTTCGTAGGGGCCCTTGCCGACGATCAGCAGCCGGGCGTCGGGCTCGCGCTCCAGGACCAGCGGGAAGGCTTCGAGCACGCGGTGGTGGCCCTTGTAGCGCTCCAGCCGCCCGATCGAGGCCAGCGTCGTCGTCTCCGGTTCCTGCCCGACGATGTCGCCGTCGGAGAAGCTGAGGTCGGTGCCGTTGGGGATGAAGGCAAACCGCTCTGGCGGGACGCCGAGCAGTTGCCCGTACTGCTCGACCTCGAAGCGGGCGATCGCGACCAGGCGCGCGGCGCGGCGCAGCAACGGCCGCAGGATTCGCATCTGGGCCCGGCGGGCGCGGTTGCGGTGCTCCAGCGAGTGGCCGCCGCCGTGGAAGGTGACCACGTATGGGACCCGCAGGGTGAGCGCCCGCAGCATCGCCAGCGGGGCGACGAGCGTGTGGTAGCTCTGGACGTGGACCAGGTCCCACTTCTCCTTCCCCATCTCCCGCCAGGTCCCCGGCGCGAAGTGCCAGTCGCGGCCACGTGGCCAGGCGCGCAGGGTGCGGATGCGCACACCCTCGTGAACCTCAGTCTTCTCGTCCTTCGAGTCGGGGTCGGTGCAGATCACCTCGACCTGGACGCCGGCGGCGGCCATCCGCGTGCTCACCTCGAGCACGTGCCGCTCGACCCCACCCTGCGCCAGCGGGCTGCGCGGGGTCACCATCAGCACCCGCGGAGCGGCGCCGTTGGAGCTCGGGTGGGCGCCCTCGGTCTCGTCAGGCTTGGCGATGCCGGTGCGGACGCGGAGGTAGTCCACCGTCGTCGCGGTGAGGCCGGCGAAGATCATCGCCGCCCGGCCGAGGCCGCCGGCGTCTCCCTTGGCGGCGTCGCCGAGGTCGCGGAGGAAGCCGAGCGGCAAGGTGCGGCGGACGTAGGTGCGCTCGGAGGAGAGGCCGTCGTCGGCTCCGACCATGCCGCTGAGGACCGCCTTCGAGCGCCCCTCGGCGCGGCAGCGGTCGAGGAAGTAGCGGACTTTGCCACGAGCCGGCGGGACGACGTGTTCGACCTCGGCGGCGGGGTCGTAGATGATCTCCGCCGCGGGCCAGCGCTGGTGGACGCGGATGCTGAGGTCGGTCTCCTCGCAGCCGACCGGCAGCGTCCCGACCCGGCCGAGGTCGTGGCTGAAGCCGCCCACCTCGAGCAGCGGCTGGCGGCGGAAGGACATGTTGGCGCCGACCAGGTTGCGGACCGGTTCCAGCTCTTGCGGCATCCCGGAATGGGTGCAGCCGACGACCCAGTCGAACTCGGGCGGGAACCAGCCCGGCTTGCCCTCGACCCAGCGCGGTCGCACCGCCCCCCCCGCCCCCAGCACGTTGGGGTCGGCGTAGGCGGCGGCGAGACGCGCCAGCCAGTCGGGGGTGGCGATCGCGTCGTCGTCGAGGAAGGCGACGACCTCGCCGCTCGCCTCGGCTACGCCGCTGTTGCGGGCGCCCGATAGCCCCTTGCGCTCGCGGTTGGCGACGACCTTCAGGTCCGGCCAGAGCGCCCGCGCCTCGTCCAGCAGCTCCGGCGCGTGGTCGATCACCAGCACGATCTCGTGCGGCGCAAGCGTCTGCGCCAGCAAGGAGTCCATCGATTCGGACAGAACCTCTAGACGGTCACGCGTATAAGCGCAGACAACTACCGAGATAGTGGGCGGCGTGCTCGGCACCGGCCGGATTCTGGCACGACGACCGCCCCCACCCTGCCAGTCTTCCAGTCATGCGAATCATGATGCTCGCCCAGTCCTTCGCCCCGATCGTCGGCGGCGAAGAGCGCGTGGTCGAGGACCTGAGTCGCGAACTGGTCGGCCGCGGGCACGAAGTCTCGATCGCGACGCTGCAGCAGCCGGGCGACCTGGCAGTGGGCGAGGTGGCGGGAGCGCGGGTCTATCCCCTGCGCAGCAGCAGCTACCGGGTGACGAGGGGCAGCCGGGACGCCGAGCGCCGGCACGCGCCGCCGGCGCCGGACCCCGAGACCGTGCGCGACCTGAGAGGGGTGCTGCGGCGGGAGCGCCCCCAGATCGTCCACGCTCACAACTGGCTCGTCCACTCCTACCTGCCGCTGGCCCGCGGCGCCCACAGCGCGCTGGCCCTCTCCCTGCACGACTACGGCCTGATCTGCGCGACCAAGCGGCTGCGGCGCAAAGACCAAGTCTGCTCGGGGCCAGCGCCGGTCAAGTGCCAGGTCTGCGCCAGCGAGCACTACGGGGTGACGAAGGGGCTGGTGGCCGCCTTCGGCACCCGCTCTCGCGAGTCGCGGGTGCGCAAGGCGGTCGACGTCTTCCTGCCGGTCAGCTCCACCGTCGAGGACCTCTGCCGGATCGGCGACGACGAGCTCTCCCGTGTGATCCCCAACTTCATCGGCGAGCTGCCGCAGCCGCCGGCCGACGACCCGCGACTGGCACAGCTCCCCGAGGAGCCGTTCGTCCTCTACTTCGGCGACGTCACCGTGGACAAGGGCTCCTGGGAGCTGGCCGAGGCCTACCGCGAGCTCGACGACCCGCCGCCGCTCGTCCTGATCGGCCGCTGCTACATCGACGACCTGGCGAGCCGCCCCGGCGTGCACGTGATGGGCGCCTGGCCGCACCCGCTGGCGATCGAGGCACTGCGGCGCTCGCTCTTCAGCGTCGCCCCCTCGCTCTGGCCGGAGCCCTTCGGCCTGGTCGCGCTCGAGGCCGCGGCGGCGGGCAAGCCGATCGTCGCCACCGCGACGGGCGGCCTGCGCGACATCGTCGTCGACGGCGAGACCGGCCTGCTGGTGCCGCCGGAAGACCGCGCGGCGCTCGCCGCCGCCCTGCAGAAACTGATCTCAGACGCCGGCCTGCGCGAGCGCCTCGGCGCCGCCGCAAAGCAACAGGCCGCCAAATTCAGCCCCGAGTCGATCGTGCCCCAGTTCGAGCAGGCCTACGAGCTGGCGCTTGAAGCACACGGTGCAAAGACCGCTTAACCGCATTCCTTAGTCACCTTTGCCCTGACAGGCATCTTTTTCCCCCGTTTGGGAAAGGGAGATGAACCAGTCGCTGCGGAACCGGCTTTGGGCCGGCACGTTTGTGCTGTTCGCTGTGCGGTTGGTCGTTTCGCTGATCCGGACGGGGCCGGTGCTGGTTGCCGACGAGATCGGTTACCTCACCAATGCGCGGGTGTTGACGGGGGGAATTGCCGGTCAGCTCGAACAGGCGCCCTTCTACCGCGGCGGTTACTCGCTGCTGATCGCGCCGGTGGTTGGTCTGGTCTCCGACCCGACCGTCGCCTACCACCTGATCCTCGTCCTCAATGCGGCGCTGGCCGCTGCGGTCTTCCCTCTCCTCTACCTGCTCCTGACCAGGTTCGGCGGCGTGCGGGCGGAACTGGCCTTCTGGGCGGCGCTGGCGGGGGCCGCGTACCCGGCGCTGACCGTCCTCTCGCAGGTGGCGATGTCCGAGAATGCCCTCTTCCCGCTGGTGGTCGTCTGGCTGATCGCCTTCGGCGGCGTGCTCTCGACCCAGCGCGGCGGCCGCGAAATCCCCTGGGCCGTTGGCCTCGGTGCCGCGACCGGGGCGCTGTGGGCGGTCCACAACCGGATGGTCGTCGCTGTCGTGCTGGCGGTCGCCGGGTTGATCTGGCTGGCGGCGCGGCGGCGGTTGCGACCGGCCGCGGCGATCGTCGGCCTGGTCGTCATCGCTCTCGCCTTCCTCGGCGTCCACTTCCTCGACAGCTATCTGATCGACCACAACTATGCCGGCTCGGCGCCCGACGAACTGAGCGAACGGATGGACGAGCTCTTCCAGTTCGCCGGCTTCAGGACCGTGCTGGCGAATCTGGTCGGGCAGAGCTGGTACCTGCTGGTGGCGACCTTCGGGCTGGCGGCCGCAGCAGTCTGGGACTTCCTCGGGCGCCGGCGAGGCGCAGATGCAGAAGAACGGCCGGCGCCCGTGCTCGGCATCCTGCTGGCGCTGACGGCGCTGCTGCTGCTGATCTCGGCCGCCGCCTTCCCGGAACGCACCCGTCCCGACATGCTGATCTACGGCCGCTACACCGAGGTGGTGGCGCCGGCCCTCATCGCCTTCGGATTGGCGGCGCTCAGCCGGGTGTTCCGGTCATTTGTTCCGGATAGCGGGGCAAAAGACTGGCTCACCTTGGTGGATCGGCGGCTGGCCTGGCCGCTGGTCGGCTTCGCGGCGCTGACGGCGCTCGTGGCCCTGATCCGGGCCACCGCCTCCGACCCCGACGCGGCGAACCGCTGGAACATCTCCGCCCTGCCGTTCGTCACCGTCCAGCTCGGGCCGGCGATCCTGATCGGCGCGGCCCTGGTCGCCCTCGCCGGGGCCGGCCTGCTGCTTTTCGCCGCCGGGCGCGGGCAGGGGATGCTCGGGCTGGCTGCGCTCGCCCTGTTCGTCCCCATCGTCGCCTACGGTGTCTGGAATCCGGTCCGCAGCTCCCAGCGCGCCGTCTACCCTGCCGGGTGGGAAAGTCCCGAATCGGCAGTCGAAGCGGCGGGGGCAAGGACGATCGCCTATGACCTCGACCACTACGACACGATCGGGCTCTACACCGTCCAGTGGTTCCTGCCGAAGACGAAGTTGACCTTGTTCCACGGCAACAGACAAACCCCACGCTCGCGCTTCGTCCTCAGCGGCGAGGCCTGGTCGCGTAGCCACCCGGAGGCGAAGCCGATCTGGAGCTTCGCGGGACGTGACGAGGTCCTCTGGGAATCCGCTCGGCGCGGAGCCCGCTAGCCGTGGAGAGCTCGACCCCGACCGAGGCTGCGCCGCGCGGCCTCGGCCGGCTGCGCAGCCACCTCGACGACCAGCTCTACCGCACCGGCTACTACCTGATCATCGGCACCGGCATCACCAGCTTGCTGGGGGTTGCCTTCTGGGCGCTCGCTGCCCACTCCTACCCCGCCCACGAGGTGGGGCAGAACGCCGCCGCGATCTCGGCGATGACGCTGGTCTCCGGCGTCTGCTCGCTCGGCCTCTCTGCCGTGCTGGTCCGCTACCTGCCGATCGCCGGCACCGCCGACAAACGCCTCGTCGTCGGCAGCTACGGGCTGACCATCGTCCTCTCGCTGATCTTCGGCGCGATCGTCGCCGCGACGAGCAGCGTCTGGTCGCCCACCCTCGACTTCCTGCAGGAGCCGGGCTGGCTCGTCGGCTTCACCCTGGCGACCGCGGCGACGACCGTCTTCACCCTCCAGGACAGCGTCCTCACCGGCCTGCGAGCGGCGCGCTGGATCCCGCTGGAGAACTCGCTCTACGCATTAGGGAAGCTGGTGCTGCTGATCGGGCTGGCGGCGCTGCTGCCGAGCGCCGGCCCCTTCGTCGCCTGGAACCTGCCGCTGCTGCCGGCGATCATCCTCATCAACTACCTGATCTTCAGCCGCCTGCTGCCGCGCTACCGCTCCTTCGGCGAACTCGACCGCAGCAAGGTGATCCGGATGGCCGCCGGCAACTACGGCGGCAACCTCTTCGCCCTGGTCGGGAACATGTACCTGCCGATCCTCGTCACCAACCAGGTCAGCGCCGCGCAGGCGGCCTACTTCTACGTCCCCTGGCTGATCTGCATCTCGCTGCAGCTGGTCCCGATCAACGTCATCACCTCGCTCACCGTCGAGGCGGCCCTCGACATGCAGCAGCTGCGGCAGCTGACGCGGCGGACGCTGGCGCACTCGATGCGGCTGGTGGCGCCACTGGCGGCATTGACCGCGCTGGTCGCCCCGCTGGCCCTGCTGATCTTCGGCCAGGCCTATGCCGACGCCGGCACCTCGCTGCTGCGCCTGCTCGCGGTCGGGACGATCCCGAACGTGATCGTCGCGCTGGGAATCGGCGTGGCGCGGATCGAGCACAAGGGCCAGTGGGTGGTCGCGGTGCAGGGGGTGCAGTTCGCGATCCTCCTCGGCGGCAGCGCCCTGCTGCTGCCCAGCATGGGGATCGAAGCGGTTGGCTTTATCTGGGCGGGGAGCCAGTTCCTGCTCGCCGCGGTCCTGCTGGCGACGATCCTGCGGCCGCTGGTGCTGCCGGAGCGCTTTGGCGGCGGACCGACGAGACCAGCCGGCTAGGCGCCCAGCTCTGCAGGCGCCTCTGGGCGAGGTTGCCGCGGGCGAGGGCCCCCGGTCCCACTAGGCCCAGGACCAGCGTCACCCAGGTCAGCGGCGCGAACGGCTTCGACCGCAGCGACGCCAGGGCGTGGCGCAGGCCGAGCCGGCGGCGGCCGAGCAGGAACGCCTGCACCGCGGCGACCCGCTGCATGTTCGCGTGCTGCTTCGGCCCCCAGCGGCGCAGCGCCTCGCCGTGGCGGGACAGGGTCGTCTCGGCCATCCAGAGCATGTCGGGCGCCTCCTTGCGCAGGCGCGGCAGCAGTTCGCCCGCCGAGGTGCTGCGCAGCCAGCTGTTGGGCGCATCGCTGTGCTCGAGGCCGAGCACCTCGTCGAGGCAGAGCGTCGTCTCGGCCTTGGCGAGGTCGAGCTCGAAGAGCGACTCCAGCGCGCCGCGGCGGTCGGCGTAGTAGGGCGTGCCCTCGAAAACCGCAGCGGCGATGCAGCGCCCGGCGTCGTTGCCACCCTCCTCCTCGACCCAGCGGATCCTCCCCTCGTAGCCGTAGGGCTCGGAGGGGACGAAGCGCGGCGTCACCAGGCCGTCGTCCCAGCGCATGCGGAAGCGCACCACCCGCACCCCGTCGGGCAGCGCCTCGATCGCCGCGTGCAGGCGCTCCAACGCGTCGGGCAGCAGCTCCCAGTCGCTGTCGACGACGACCACCCACTCGCCCTGCGCGGCGGCGGCGCCGGTGTGGCGAGCGGGGTTGATGCCACGGTTCTGCTCATGGGCGACGACCCGCACCCGGGGGTCCTCGTAGGACTCGATCGCGGTAACGGTGCCGTCGGTGGAGGCGTCGTCGACGACGACGACCTCGAAATCCTCGAACGCCTGCCCCAGGCAGCTGTCGACGGCGCGGCGGATGATCTGTTCGCGGTTGTAGGTCGTGATCACGACCGTGAAGAAGGGGCGACCCATTCGCGGCCACGTTAGCCCCCTGGCGGGACGCAAGGCAGCTTGCCTGCGAGGGTTCAGTCGCGACATCTCCTGTCGATGTCAACTTATGTTCAAAGCCGTGGAGACGCCCGCCGAGACGATTCGCCTGCAACCGACCCGTGGCTTCAGCCGCGTGCTGGCCCCTAGGGAGCTGTGGCGCTACCGCGACCTGGCGGGCCAGATCGCCGTGCGGGACATCACCGTGCGCTACCGGCAGACCGCGCTCGGCGGCGCCTGGGCGGTGCTGCAGCCGATCGGCTTCATGGTCGTCTTCTCGCTGATCTTCGGCCAGGTCGCCGGCGTCTCCTCGAACGGGCTCCCCTACCCCCTCTTCAGCCTCGCGGCGCTGGTCCCCTGGACCTTCTTCGCCAACGCGCTCCTGCTCGGCTCCGACAGCCTGGTCAGCAACTCGGCCCTGGTCTCGAAAATCTATTTCCCGCGGATCTTCATGCCGGCGGGCGTGGTCGCGGCCGGCTTCGTCGACCTCGCGATCTCGATCACGATCCTGCTGATCATCGTCTTCGCCTGGGGCTTCGTCCCCTCCGTCGCGATCCTCACCCTGCCGCTGCTGATCGCGATCGGGGCGGCGGCGGCGCTCGGCATCAGCGCCGCCCTCTCGGCGATCAACGTCCGCTACCGCGATGTCCGCTACGTCGTCCCCTTCGCGATCCAGATGTGGCTCTTCCTCACCCCGGTCGTTTACGCCAGCAGCAGCATCGACGAGCCCTGGCGGACGCTCTCGGCGATCAACCCGATGGTCGGCGTCGTCGAAGGGTTCCGCTGGGCGACGCTGGGAACCGGCAACGCCCCCTGGGACCTGATCGGCATCTCCGCCGCCTCGGCGCTGGTGATCTTCGCCGCCGGTCTCGCCTACTTCGACCGCGTCGAGCGCGCCTTCGCCGACTACGTCTGAGCCATGGCCGCGACCGCGATCGAGACCCACGAGCTGGGCAAGCGCTACCGCCTCGGCCTCAGCCGCCGCGGCTACGGGACCCTGCGCGAGGCGCTGGTCGAAGCCGCGCAGCGGCCGTTCAAGCGCAAGCGCGGCGAGGCAAAGAACGGCGCCGACGTGCTCTGGGCGCTGAAAGACCTCTCGATGACGATCGAGAACGGCGAGGTGGTCGGCTTGATCGGCCACAACGGCGCCGGCAAGAGCACGCTGCTGAAGATCCTCTCGCGGATCACCGAGCCCTCGGCCGGCTACGCCGACGTCACCGGCCGGGTCGGCTCGCTGCTCGAGGTCGGCACCGGCTTCCACCCCGAGCTGACCGGCCGCGAGAACATCTTCCTGAACGGCTCGATCCTGGGGATGCGGAAAGCCGAGATCCGCGCCCGCTTCGACGAAATCGTCGAATTCGCCGAGATCGAGCGCTTCCTCGACACGCCGGTGAAGCGCTACTCGAGCGGGATGTCGGTGCGGCTCGCCTTCGCCGTCGCCGCCTACCTCGAGCCCGAGATCCTCCTCGTCGACGAGGTGCTCGCGGTCGGCGACGCCGCCTTCCAGCGCAAGTCGCTGGGGAAGATGAACGAGGTCGCCAAGGAGGGACGGACGGTCGTCTTCGTCTCCCACAACCTGGCGATCATCCAGGCGCTCTGCACCCGCGGCATCCTGCTCGAGCGGGGCGAGGTCGTCACCGACGCGCCGATCGGGGCCGCGATCGACAGCTACCTGCGGACGCTGGAGAGCGCCGCCTCGGCCGACCTGCTGGAGCGCACTGACCGCGACACCCGCGCCTACGACGAGACGCTGGTGCGGCGACTGGAGATCCAGAACCGGGGCGGGGCGCCGAACGTCGTCGTCGCCGGGCAGCCGGCGACGATCGTCGTCGAGGTCACCGAGGAGCTGCCGGCGATGGATTGCCAGCTGACGATCGCCAACAGCCTCGGCCAGCCGGTCTGCACCCTCGACAGCAAGGTCTCGGCCCCGGTCGACGCTCGCGACGGCCAGATCGGGCCGCGGATCGAGTGCGAGATCGGCGAGCTGCCGCTGCTGCCGGGGCGCTACCGGATCGACGTCCTGGTGATGGCCAAGAACCAGATCCAGGACGGGCTGCAGGCGGCCGCCTTCTTCGACGTCGAGCCGGGGCTGGTGGGCGGGCGGCCGACCGCCGCCGCGGGCGAAGGCCACATCGTCCTCCCCCACGCCTGGCGGCTGCCGTCGTGAGCGAGCCGACCTTCTCGATCGTCATCACCGCCTACGAAGCCGCCGAGACGATCGGCGCCGCGGTCGAGTCGGCGCTGGCGCAGACGCGGCCGGCGGAGGAGGTGCTGGTCGTCGACGACGGCTCCAACGACGACCTCGAAGGGGCGCTCGCCCCATATATGGACCGGATCGAGCTGGTGCGGCGCCAGAACGGCGGCGGGGCCGCCGCCCGCAACACCGGCGCCAAGGCAGCCAAGAGCGAGTTCATGGCGGTCCTCGACGCCGACGACGCCTACCACCCGCGGCGGCTCGAGGCGATCGCCGAGCTGGCGGGCGAACGGCCGGAGCTCGACTTGGTCACCACCGACGCCCGCCTCGTCGCCCAGGGCGAGAGCGCCGGGACCTTCGCCACCTACACCCCGTTCGTCTGGGAGAACCAGCGGACGGCGATCTTCGAGACCTGCTTCGTCGGCGGCTGGCCGGCGATCCGGCTGAGCCGGCTGGAGTCGATCGGCGGCTACGACGAGAGCTTCCGCATCGCCTACGACTGGGACTGCTGGCTGCGGGTGATCCTCGACGGCGGCCAGGCCGGCTTCGTCGACGAGCCCTATTACGACTACGTCCTGCACCAAGGGAGCCTCTCCGCCAGCCGCGCGCCAAGCCTCTGGGAGCGGGCGCGGCTGCTCGAAAAGGCGGCAACCAACCCGTCGCTGCGGCCGGAGGAGCTACCGGCGCTGGAGCGGGCGCTGCGGATGCACCGCAGCCGGGCGGTCGACGCCGAGACGCAGGCCGCGGTCTACGGCGGCGGCGAGCGGGCGAAGCTGGGCCGGCTGGCGCTGGCGCCGCGGCTGGAGCCGCGGGCGCGAGTCGGCGCCGCCCTCGGCCTGCTGGCGCCGCCGCTGGCGCGGCGAGTGGTCCACGAGGACCGACCCGCCGAAGAGCGACTGCCGACCGAAGCGCGATGAGCGCGGCGGAGCAGTCGGGCGGGCGGCCTCCCCGCTTCAGCGTCGTCATCCCCACCTACCGCCGCCGCGACCGCGTGCTGCGGAACGTGCAGGCGCTCGCCGAGCAGGGCCTCTCCGACTTCGAGGCGGTCGTCGTCGACGACGGCTCCGACGACGGCTCCGCCGCGGCGCTGCGGGCGCTGGAGACGCCGTTCCCGCTGGCGGTGCTCGAACAGGAGAACCAGGGGGCCGCGGAAGCCCGCAACGTCGGCGCCCGCGCTGCCCGCGGCGAGATCCTGCTCTTCCTCGACGACGACATGGAAGCGGCGCCGGCGCTGCTGGCCGAGCACGACCACTCCCACCGCGAGGGGGCCGACCTCGTCGTCGGCGACATGCCGCTGCACCCGGATTCGCCCGCAGGGCTGCTGAGCTGGGGGGTCGGCTTCTGGGCTAAGACCCGGCGCGAGCGCCTCACCGAGCCGGGGGCGGAGCCGGGCCTCGACGACCTGCTGACCGGGCAGATGTCGATCTCACGCGAGGCGTTCGACCGCCTCGGCGGCTTCGACACCTCCTTCACCCGCGAAGGGCTGTTCGGCGGCGAGGACATCGACTTCAGCTACCGGGTGGTGAAAGCGGGGCTGCGGGTCGCCTACAACCCGGCGGCGATCAGCTACCAGTACTACGACGTCGACCCGGCCGCCTACCTGCGGCGCTCGCGGGAGACGGGCCGCTCGGAGGAGGAGCTGGTGCTGAAGCACCCCGAGCAGCGGGACCGCTTCGACGCCGCCCCCGACTTCCACACCCGCCGCAGCCGCCTGCTGCTCGGCCCGCTCGTCGCGGCACCCGACTGGGCCAGCCAGCCGCTGCGGGCGCTGGCGGTGGCGCTGGTCCGCGGCGGTCGCCGCGACCGCTACACGCGGCGGCTCTTCTTCGGGATGCGGACGGTCGAACACCGCCGCGGGGCGCGGTTGGCGCGCAGGGCGGCAGCGGGGAGCGGGAGCGCGCTCGTCCTCGCCTTCCACGCGGTCTCCGACCTCGGCGATGACCCGGTCCTCGCCGAGTACGGGGTGCCACCCCAGCGCTTTGCCGAGCACCTCGACGTGCTGGCGAAGCGGGGCTGGCGGTTCGTCGACCTCGGCGCGGTGCTCGCCGCCCTCGACGGGCGCGCGCAGTTGCCGAAGCGTGCGCTCCTGGTCAGCTTCGACGACTGCTACGTCGACCTGCTCTCCGACGGCTGCCCGATCCTCGCCGAGCGCGGCGTCCCCGCCGTCGCCTTCGCCGTCGCCGGCCTCCCCGGGCAGAGCAACGAGTGGGACCAACCGCTCGGGGCGCGCGAGCTGCGGCTGCTGGACGGCGATGGGCTGCGGGCGCTCCCCGGCCAAGGCGTCGAGGTCGGCTCGCACGGGATGAACCACCGCCCTCTCTCGAAGCTGGAGCCCGACGAGGCCGAGCTGGAGGTCCGCGAGTCGGCCGCGGCGCTGGAGGCGACGGGCCTGCCACGGCCGCGGGCGTTCTCCTACCCGCACGGGGAGTGGAACCGGACGGTCGCCGCGGCGGCCCGCTCGGCCGGCTACGCCGCCGCCTTCACGGTCACCCCGGGGCGGGTCGAGCGCGGCTGCGATCCCTACGCCCTGCCGCGGATCGAGGTGCTCGCCAGCGACACCCCGGCGCGGCTGCGGCTGAAGCTCGCCACCGCCCACTGGCCGCGGCGCTGGCGCCAACCGTTACTGCGACTGACCCGGACGAAACAATGAGCCGCTCCATGTCCGCCCTGGCGAAGATCCCGGTCAGCGAACGCGCCGCCGCGCGCAAGCTCGCGCAGATCGTCGGCTGGCGGCTGGCGGTGCCGGCACTGCGGGCGCGGGCGCGGCGGCGGTTGGGGAAGCTGCGGCCGGGTGCGGCGACGATCGTCACCGTCAACTGGAACTCCTGGCCCCACCTCGAGGTGCTGATCGACGTGGTGCGGCGGCGCAGCCCGGCGGGGACCGAGATCATCGCCGTCGACAACGGCTCGGCTGACGAGTCGCGGCAGCGGCTCGGGGAGCAGTCAGATGCGAAGGGCCTGCTGCTGCCCGCCAACGTCGGCCACGAGCTGGCGATGGACCTCGGCATGCTGCTGGCCGAGACCGAGTTCGTCGTCGCCCTCGACGTCGACGCCTTCCCTCTCCACGACGACTGGCTGGAGCGGCTGCTGGGGCCGCTCGCGGAAGGGGCGCAGGTCTCCGGCGCCCGTCTCAACCGCTCCTACGTCCATCCCTGCTGCTGGGCGATGCGCAAGGCCCGCTTCGTCGAGCGCAAGCACTCCTTCCGCGCCCACTACCAGCCGCGCGAAGAAGGCCGCGACGCCTCCGGCGACGTCGGCGAGGAGATCTCCGCCGCCGAGGCGCCGAACGTCCACTTCTTCGAGGTGACGAGCCAGCGCGGGCCGGGCGACGTCGGCACCGTCTTCGGCGACCTCGTCTACCACAACTTCTACGCGACCCGGTTCAACGCGACCTCCGACCAGACCCTCGACCAGGTCGTCGGCGTCGACGACCCGCGGCGGGCCTGGGAGGAGGCGCTCGACCGCTGGGTCCGTTGAGCGAGCCGGTCACAGCGAACTGGTGCGAGGCGCCGTGGCGGACGCGGCTGGCCCGGCGCCTGCCGCTGCTCGGGCGGCTGGCGAGGCTCCTCGCGCCGCGGTCGCAGCGGTGGCGAGAGCTGGCCGAAGACGTCGCCTTCTGGGACGGCGTGCGCAAGTCCGCGAGCGAGGAGGAGTGGCGGCGGCTATCCAGCTCCTACGCCGTCCTCGTCTACCACCGCTTCGCCGGCGAGCTGAAGCCGGGGCAGGAGCGGATCGACCTCGACCCGCGCCGCTACCGCCGCCAGCTCCGCTTCCTGCGGCTGCTCGGGTTCAAGACGCTGACGCTGCAGGCGCTGCTCGAGTTCCACCGCGGCGAGCGCAACGACCTGCCGCGCCGCCGTTTTGTGATCACCGCCGACGACGCGATGGCCGACGCGGTCGAGCCGCTGCGGCGGAGCGCGCGGCTGGCGCCGCAGCTGTTCGTCCCCACCGCCGAGGTCGGTCGCACCGCCCACTGGATCGACGGCGAGCCGGTGGCGACGTGGGAGGACGTGCGGGCGCTGGCGGCGGCCGGGGTCGCGATCGGCTCCCACACCCGCCACCACCGCCGCCTCACCCAGCTCGGGGAGGTCGAGCGGGAGGTCGAGCTGGTCGGATCGCTGGCGGAGCTGCGCGAGAACGTGCCGGGTGCGGCGGCGGTGCTCGCCTACCCCAACGGCGACCACGACGACGCCGTCTGCGCCGCGACCCGCGCCGCCGGCTACGAGCTCGCCTTCACCACCGAGAAGGGCCGCAACGGCGCCGCCACCGACCCGATGCGCCTGCGGCGTGTCAGCGTCCACGGGGCCGACGGCGCCCTGGCGGTTCTCTGGAAGGTGCTGACCGGCGAGGCACTGCCGGGCCTCTGGCTGCGACTGCGCCGCTAGTTTTGCCGGCATGAACGGCTGGGCAGACGCCGTGCGGCAGGCGATCGACCGGCCTGGGTTCCGGTCGACCGGCATCGCCGAGGGCGGCGAGGGGTCCTTCGCCTGGGTGCTGGTCGACCCCGAGCGCCATCCGCTGGTCGTCTGGGAGCGGGCATCCCGACGCAGTTATGCGGGGACGGCGCAGGCGCTGGGGGCGGCAGCGTTCACCAACGGGCCGTACGTGGGGCGATTGGGCAAAGCAGGGGTGATGGCAAGGATCGGCGCTTGCGTCGTGGCGGGCGCGATCGGCGGACGCGGACGGCGGGCGCTGGGAGCGCTCGCGGGGCTCGGGTTCGGCTGGTGGGTCGCCCTCACCGGTTGGGAGCCATGCGGACTCGTCCGCAGCGAGGCGAATGGGATCGACGACCGTCGCGACTGGGGTGGCGAGGGCGCGACCCACGGCTGGATCGGGCGCGGCGGCGAGAGCTTTGACTCCTACGCGGTCGGGCTCGGCAACCCGCCTACTGGGATGCGCGAGGCGATGGGCGGGCTGATCCCGCTGATCGTCGACGGCGAGGTGCTGGGCGCCGATCCCGCTGACCCGAACCACCACCCCGACTACGCCCGCTCGCGCACCAAGAAGCAGCTCGTCGCCTGGAGCCTCCTCCCCACCTCGGCCGCGCAGGGGCCCGGCGCCCTCCTCGTCGTCGCCACTCGCGACCGCGCCGCCAGCGCCGAGCTCGCCACTCACCTCATCGCGCTCGGCGTGACCGGGGCGGTCGCCACCGACTCCAGCGGCTGCGCGATGCTCGGCAGCGGGCGGCGTTTCCTCCTCGGCCCGCCTCGCCTGCACCGTCAGACCATCCAGCAGTACGGCTTGTGCTGCAAAGGCACCTGACCGTACGATCCCGAGGTGAGAACGAGGCCCCTGCGCGTGTTGCTCGTCTCCAGCAGCGGCGGCGTCCTGCTCGACCTGCTGGGACTGCGGCCGTGGTGGTCGCAGCACACCGTTCACTGGGCGGTGGTGCGGGCGCCCGATACCGAAGCCGCGGTGCAGGGCTCCGCGCACACCTGGGTGCATGAGTACTCGGCCCGCCGTCCCTTCGGCCTCCTCTTCGGGCTGCGCCGGGCGGCTCAGGTCCTGCGCTCGCCGCGACCCGATGTCGTCGTCTCCGCCGGCACCGGCGCCGCCGTCCCCTTCTTCGTCGTCGCCTGGACCCTGGGCATCCCCGCCTTCTGGGTCTCGACCCTGAACCTGGTCGAGACGCCCGGCCTCGCCGCCCGCATCTGCGCCCGCCTAGCCCGCGGCGTCCTCCTCCAGCGCGAGTCGATGCTCGCCGCCCACCCCGGCGGCACCGTGATCGGGGAGCTCTACTGATGGAGGTGTTCGTCACCGTCGGGATGGGGCCGTGGCCCTTCGACCGCCTCGTCGCCGCCGCCGGCGCGCTCGGCGGCGAGCACGACGTCTTCGTCCAGCGCGGGACCTCGCAGGTGCAGCCGCCCTGCCCCCACGCCGACTACCTGCCGCCGGAGGAGGTGCGCAACCGGATCGCCGCCGCCGACGTCGTCGTCACCCACGCCGGCAACACGGTGCGGCTGGTGCAGCGCCACGGCAAGGTGCCGATCGCGGTGCCGCGCACCGTTGCCCACGGTGAGGGCGGGAATGACCACCAGGTCGAGTTCCTCCGCCACGAGGAGCGACACGGCCGGGTCGCGCCGGTGTGGGACGTCGAGGAGCTGCCGGCAGCGATCGATGCGCACCCGGAGGTGCAGCAGCGACTCCTGCAGGAGCGGCCCGCGCCCTCCGAGCCCGACCCCGAGCGGATCAGCGCCGTGCTCGACGAGACCTATCGGCGAGCGATAACGAACCCATTTGTCACCCACCCGTTGCGCCGTTACGCCTACGCTTGGGACAGGTTGGCTGGACGGAGAGGTAAACATCTGGACGGGGGCTTCGGTGACGGTGCCTTCCTTGCCACGCTCGCCGACACCACCGAGCTCGAGTGCCACGGCGTCGAGCCGCACAGGTCCCGCTTCACCGCCTTCGCCGAGCAGCGAGGTGACATCCCGGTGGCACAGGTGGCCCCCGGCGAGCCACTCCCCTACCCCGACGCCCACTTCAGCTCGGTCACGCTGCTCGACGTGCTCGAGCACGTTCCGGACGACGGGGCGATGCTGCGCGAGGTGCGCCGGGTGCTGGAGCCGGGGGGCCAGCTCGTCCTCACCGTCCCCGCCCGGCACGCCTTCTCCTTCCTCGATCCCGACGACGTCAAGCTGCGCTTCCCGCGAGCGCACCGCCGCCTCTACAGCCTCCGCTTCGGCCGTGAGACCTACGAGGAGCGCTTCCGGGCGCGCGGCGACGGCCTCTTCGGCGACATGTCGGTCGGCGCCGCCCGCCACGTCAACTACGAGCCCGAGGAGCTGGTCGAGCGGGCGCGGGAGTGCGGCTACGAGGCCGTCCACCAGGATGGCGCCAACCTCTTCTGGCGACTGCTGCCACCGCTGGAGCTGGTGCCCGACGGGGCGCCGAGGCGCCTGCTCGACGGCGCCCTGCGCCTCGACGGCGCGCTCTTTCGCCGCGCCAACCTCTTCCTCACCCTGGAGGCGACCGCGTGAGGCCCGGCGAAGCCCTCCAGCTCGCCCGCTTCTTCGGCGGGCTCACCGTCAAGGAGCACCTGAAGCCGGGCCTGCACGTGCGGCCGCTCGTCGCCGAGCTCTTCCTCACCGACAACTGCAACCTCAAATGCGTCAGCTGCGGCTGCTGGCGCTCGCAGACCGAAGAAGAGCTGACGACCGAGGAGTGGCAAGACGTGCTGCGCCAGCTGCGCGGGCTCGGGATCCAGAAGGTGAACTTCACCGGCGGCGAGGCGCTGATCCGCCGCGACGCGGTCGACCTGCTCGGCTACGCGAACGAGGTCGGCTTCCGCAGCATCCACCTCAACACCAACGGGATCATGCTGACCGAGCGCAAGCGCGAAGCGGTGCTGGCGGCGGGGGTGCGCAGCTTCAACGTCTCGATCGACGGCCGCGGCGCCCTGCACGACGAGATCCGCGGCCGCAAGGGCGCCTTCGACCGCACCATGCGCCACCTCGAAGGGCTGGTCTCCGAAACGCAGGGCAAGGCGAAGATCCGAATGAACTTCACGGTGATGCGCGACAACCTGCACGGGCTGCTCGACGTGATCCACCTGGCGCAGGAGAAGCACGTGCAGCTGTACCTGAACCTGGCGAGCGACCAGACCTTCCTCTTCCGCCACGAGGAGGTGGAAGAGCAAACGCAGGTCGATCCCGAGGAGCTGAACGAGGTGCTGGCCAAGGTCGAAGAGGCGATGCGCGAGGACCCGCGCTTCCTCCCCCGCTACTCGGACATGCGCTACATCCCCGGCCACTTCAGCGACATAGTCCAGCGTGACCTGCCCTGCGCCGAGTCGCAGCTGAAGCTGATGGTCCACTCGCGCGGCGAAGTCGGCGGCTGCTGGGGCCACGACCCGAAGGCGAACGTGCGCCAGATTCCGATCGAGGCGATCGTCGACAGCCCCGCCTACCGCGAGGAACACGCCCGCTTCTTCGTCAAGGACTGCGTCGGCTGCGGCTCCAACTACAGCCTCAACCTGCGCTGGCGCCCCCGCACCTACGTCGCCGACGCCCTCTGGCGCCTGCGCCTGCGCCATCTGGCGAAGACCTGATGCGCCCGAGCGCGCCGCTCTTCGACGCCCTCGCGGCGGCATACGACGAGCACTTCGCGGCTCCGCACCGGGCGGCGTACGACGAGCTGGCGTGGAAGCGGGTGGAGGCGGTTCTGCCGGAGCGCCCGGGGTTGGTGGTGGACGCCGGCTGCGGCGTCGGCCGCTGGGCCGAACGCCTGATCGCGATGGGGCACCGCGTGATCGGCATCGAGCCGGCGCCAGCGATGGCGCAAGCGGCCCGCGAGCGCAACCCCGGCGACCAGTTCACCCTGATCGAGGGCCGGATGGAGGAGGTAGAGCTGGAGGCGCAGGGCGACGTCGTGATGGCGATGGGCTCGCTCCAGTACACGCGCGACCCCGAGGCCGCCGTAGCCCGCCTCGCGAGTTGGACCCGCCCCGGCGGCACGGTCCTGGTCCTCGTCGACTCCCTGGTGGCCCTGGCGATCGAGCTCCTCCGCGCCGGCAAGCGCGAGGAGGCCCTGGACCGCCTCCGCACCCACCAAGGCGTCTGGCAGACGGACGGCCAAAGCGCCGACCTCCACCTCCTCCACCGCGAGCGCCTGGAGGACGCCTTCACTGTCGCCGGCCTCCATGAAGTCCGCTCCTACGGTCTCCTAGTCGGTGCAAGCGTTGACGGCCGCGACCAACTCGCCCGGTCACTCGAAGAGGACCTCGAGGCCCGCCTCACCACCGAGCGTGACCTGATGTCCTACCCCGAGCTCGCCGACCTCGGCAAGCAGCTACTGGTCGAAGGCCTCGCGCCTTAAGTGCGTGTCGCTTTTGCCCTCTCGCCGCCCGAGATCACCGATGACCGCTGCCTGCGTCTTTGAGGCTGGCGCGCAGGCGCTTGCTGGCGAGGTAGCGGGTGGTCCTGCCGCGTCCCCGCGTCTCCACGAGCTCGGCGTCAAGTAGGCGCCTGAAATCGGCGCTCGCGGTAGCGGGCGAGATGTCCGCCTCATTGCCATATCTGGTTCGGTCGGCTCCACCGACGAGGCTCTGCTCGAGGGCGATCACCAGCCGGCTCGGCCAGTTGCGAGCTTCGACCAGCTCTTCCAGGGAGGCCCAACGGGTGGCAGCCGCCTTGATCTGGGCCAGGCGCTGGCGCGCCTGGGCGAGGTGGGCCGTGACACAGAAGGAAACCCATCCGCTCGCGTCGCGGTCCGGTTGGTAGCTCCCACCCTGCACCTCGCGCAATGCGGCGTAGTACTCCTGGGTGTGGCTGCCGAGGTACTCCTCGATCGAGAAGAACTCCGGCGCTGCGAGCCCCTCGCGGGAGAGGACGAGCGACTGGACGATTCGCGAAACACGGCCGTTGCCGTCGCGGAACGGATGAACCGAGGTGACGTGGAGGTGGGCCATCGCCGCCCGCACGACGACGTCGACCTCGGGGTCCCCATTCGCCAGCCCTTCGACCACCTCGTCCATCAGCGGGATCACCTGCTCGCCATCCGGGCCTTGGTACTCGAGCGAGCCATCCGCAGCGGTGACGCCGATTGGCCCGGTCCGCCAGAGGCCCGGGTCCTTGTCGCGCTGGAAATAACAGGCGTCGAAATGCAGGTCGAGGATCATCCTGTCGGACCACTCGAAGGAGGGGTCGACAGCCATCGTCCCGACATGGTCCATCGCGCGGGCGTAGCAGGCGACGGCCTGGCGATTCTCCTGGCCCTGATCGCCGAGATCCCTGTTGCTGGTCAATGCCAGCGCTTCCGCCGGCGAGACGCTGAAGCCCTCGATCGAAGTCGAGCCCCCGATCGAGCTTGCCCGGACCTCTCGGCGGAGGCTCCCCATCCAGCGGCTGCGGGTTCTCACCTCACTGCCCAGTTCCGCACGCAGCGTGGCCAGTTCGTCGAGCTGCTGTCGCAAGGCAGGGGCCATCGGTGGCGTTCTGAAGATCACTTCAAAAGCATAGACGATTAAACGTATATTCGTCTAGACGAACTTAGCTCCGAATGCGGTGGACCCGCTTGCACGAGCGCCATGTATGCAGACAATAGCATCCTATCGGTTTGCAATCCTCTTTCCCAAGGAGGGATAGGGGATTGATGAGGGGCAGTAGCTGCGGTCCCCTTGCCCTTGGATCAAGTGCCTGGGACACTGGGGAGGTGAAGATGCTCGTTGTGGACATCACCGCAGTCGACGCCGCTGGACAGCGGCTCGGCCGCTACAAGGTTTCAGAGAGACGCCGAGACGGATCCCTGGTGCTCGTCCCTGAGACCGTCGAGGAAGTCATCGAAGAGACGGCCGACCGGCCGCTGAACGGCGATGAATTCCTCGACGCCCTTGATCGTCTGAGCGCGGCATCTTCCCAGCAGGCCGATTGATGAGCCCGACCTTTGAGGTGTCGACGAGCTTCGCTCGCGAGTTCGCTCGTCTCTCGCGCGAGCACGACCAAGCCTTCCGGCGGGCAGTTGGCAAACTCGTCGATGCGCTCCAAGCCGGCCGGGATCTGCCCCGCTCGCTGCGCATCAAGCGGGTGCAGGGAACCAGAGACGTCTGGGAGATGTCGTACTCGGGCGACGGTCGCGCGACATTCCGATATGGCGCCGAGGTGAAGCCTGGCGAGACGCACATCGAATGGCTGCGAGTTGGCGGCCACGAGATCCTCTCGCGGCCGGAATAAGTACCTAGGACGAATAGCGCTCAGCTCGGGATCCGCCGCACCACGCCGCGGTCGTCGGTCTCGAAGAGCTTCTCCCAGTCCCAGTTCTCCCCCGTCCGCTGTGCTGCCTCGTCGGTGGTGTCGAAGACGGCGGGGCAGCCCTCGCAGAAGGATCCTTGGAGGCCGGGCTCGGTTTCGGTGCGGCGGGGGTCGGAGACGAGGCGCCGGAGGTTGCGGTAGGCGGGTGAGTTCCAGACCTCGCTTACGGAGGTCTCGAAGACGTTGCCGACCGGGCGGGCGTCGCCGTCGGGGCGGTACTGCTCGGCGACGCGGTGGTAGCAGCAGGGGATCACCTCGCCGTCCCACTTGACCTGCATCGCGAAGTGGGGCCAGGCGCAGAGGGGCAGCTTGCCGCGGGACTTGGGGCCGGTCACCTCGTAGCGGTCGGGCGAGATGTCGGCGTAGTTGTAGAGGTTGCCCCAGTAGGCGGTGAACTGGTCGACGCCGCGGTCGGCGGCCCAGCGTTCCGCCTCCTCGATTTCGCCGAGGTTGTGCTGGTACTTGATGTATTGGATCTCGACCTTGGGGTAGGTGCGGCCGAGCTCGCGGCGGATCGCCAGCACCCGCTCGAGGTTGTCGAGCACGCGGCCGATGTCGCCCCCGACCCGGGTCCGCTCATACAGCCCCTGGTCCATCCCGTCGACGCACACCGTCAGGTGGGAGAGGCCGCTGGTCACCAGCGCAGCGAGCTGGTCGTCTGAGAGCTTGAAGCTGAAGTTGGTGCTGACGTGGGAGTTGAGGCCGAAGCGCTTCGCGGCCGCCCCCATCTCCACCAGTTCGGGGTGCATCAGCGGGTCGCCGATGTAATAGAGCGCCACCGCGGCCGAGCGGCCGGAGATCTCGCCCGCGATCCGTTCGAACTGCTCGACCGTCATCCGCTGGTGCTTGCGGAAGACCTGCTGCTGCAGCGCCTCGTCCTCGCCCGGGCTGGCATGCACGCAGTAGGTGCAGCGCAGGTTGCAGACCGGCGAGATGTCGATCTTCACCAGCACCGGCCAGGAGCGGACGAGCTCGCGCCGCGCCGCGAAGTGCATCCCGGCCAGCAGCACGTTCGACATCTGCCGCGGCGAGGCGCCTTCGAGGAACCACTCGCGACGGCGGCGGAAGTTTTCCAGCGCCATCCCGATCGGCCCCGCGCTCCAGTTCTGGGTGAAGCTCCTCATCGCCTCAGCCCTCCCCGGCCCCGGCGGCGAGCTCTCCCTCGACGATGGGGAGAGCGGCGAGCGCCTCGGCGCAGGCGGCGGCGACGTGCTGGGCCTGCTCGAGCGTCAGCTCCGAGGACATCGGCAGGGCGACGACGCCGTCGTGCAGGCTCTCGGTCACCGGCAGCAGCTGCGGCAGCGGTCCGAGCGAGGCGAGGTGCTGGGCGCGGAAGTAGCTGCCGGTGCCGACGCCGAGGTCGGCGAGGCGGCGGCGCAGCTGCTCGGCGTGCTCGGCGCCGCCCGTGCGCATCACCCAGTGGACGTAGCTGTGGCGGTCCCCCGCGGCGACCTGCTGCAGGTCGATCCCGGGGACGGCGGCGATCGCCTCCTCGTAGACCCGGGCCACCGTGCCGCGCCGCTCGACCAACTCCTCCAGCGTCTCCAGCTGCTCGAGCGCGGCGACGGCGTGCAGCTCGTCGATCAGCGCCGAGCGCGTCCAGCCCGCTTCCTCGGACCACCGCGGCGGCCGCCGGAAGACGACCGCACCGCCGGCGCCGGCGGCCGAGACGACCTTGGCGAAGCTCATCGAGAAGGCGTGCGCGGCCGCCTGCCTCGCCAGCGGCCGGCCGCCACGACGGCTGCCGAGCCCGGCCGCCGAGTCGCCGACCAGGGTCACCCCGAAGCGGTCGCAGACCTCGTTCAGCGCCTCGTAGTCGCATGGGTTGCCGAAGGTGTCGACGGCGACGACGACCTGCGCCCCGGGCTCGTCCCGCAGCGCCGCCTCCAGCGCCGCCGGGTCGAGGTTCCAGCTGCCCTCCTCGACGTCGACGAAGCGGACCAGGTAGCCGAGCTGGACCAGGGCCTCGACCGTAGCCGGGAAGGTGAAGGACGGCATCAGCGCCGTCGCCCCCGGCGCGGGCGCCGGCCCCACCGTCCCCGCCACCGCCAGTCGCAGCGCCTCGGTGCCGGAGGTGGTCAGCAGCAGGGTGGCGCCGTCGGGCAGCTCCAGGCACTCGCGCATCTCCGCCTCCAGGGCGCGCGTCCAGCGGTTGCCGTGCTTGACGACCCCGCTCCAGAGCACCTGCTGTTGGCGGTCGGCAAGGACGTCCGGCCGCGGCGAGCGCGGCGGGGTCACCACCGGCAGCGCCGGCGAGAAGACCGGCACCGTCTCTTCGCCGAAGCGGGCGACGAAGTCGGCGATCGCCTCGCGCAGCGGCGTCAGGTAGAAGCCGGCCTTCCGCAGCGCCTCGGCGGCGACGGCGCCCGAGCTGTCGCTCGCGGGCCGCGGCCGGGCCTGGATCGGCACGTCCGTCTCGAGCAGCTCCTGCACGGTCTCGGCGACCCAGAGCAGCGGCACCGGCGGGTGGCCGAGGTTGTAGGTCCCCGGCGGCAGGCCCGCGGCCAGCGCCCGGCCGACGTCCTCGACCGCGAGGAAGCTGCGCTCGACCCCCTCGGTGACGACGAGCGGCTGCCCGCGCAGGGCGGCGCGGGCGAAGAGGGTGACGACCCGCTCTTGGCCGATCCCGAAGGTGTTGGCGAGGCGCAGGACGGTCAGCTCCTCGATCCCGGGATCGGCCCACAGCAGCAGCTCCTGGGCCCGCTTGCTCATCCCGTAGACCCAGCGGCCGGAGGGATCGGCCGCGGCCAGGGCGCGGCAGTGGTCGGCGACGCGCCAGGGCGGGCAGGGGCGGCCGGCGAGGCGGCGCGCCTCCTCGCACCAGCCGGCGAGGGCGGTGTCGTCGAGCGGCAGCCGCGGGAGCGTCTCCTCGCCCAGCACCCCGTCGGCGCAGCCGTAGGCCTCGACCGAGGAGACCAGCGCCACCTTCCTCCCCCGCAGTTGCCCGAGCAGGCGCGCGGTCGCCAGCGGCGCGTCGAGCGCCAGCGTCCAGGGCCAGCGCACCCGCGGGTTGCCGTTGCCCTGCAGGAGGACGACCTCGCCCGCGGGCAGCTCGACCGCGTCGGTGAGGACGTCGCGCTCGATCCAGCGCACCCCCGCCTCCTCGGAGCCGAGCGCCGGCGGCCGCCGGTCGACCACGACCACGTCGCGCCCGACCGCCGCCAGCTCGCGGGCGACGGCGGTGCCGACGAAGCCCGAGCCGCCGACGAGGACGACCGGCGTCTCCCCCGCGCTCATGCCCTGCTCCCGGCGCGCCAGTGGCCGAGCCTGGCGAGCAGCGAGCGCGGGGTCGCCCAGACCAGACGCAGGTCCTGGCGCAGGCTGCGGTGGCCAGCGTAGAGGCAGTCGAGCCAGAGCATCCCGTCGAAGCCGATCTCGTTGCCCCCCGCCGTCTGCCAGAGCCCGGTCAGGCCGGGCGGCACCGAGCGGCGCGCGGCCGCCCAGTCCTCGACCCAGCGGTCCTCCTCGGGGATCAGCGGGCGCGGGCCGACCAGCGCCATCTCGCCGCGGACGACGTTGAGCAGCTGCGGGACCTCGTCGACCGCCATAGCCCGCGCGACCGCGCCGCTGGGGGTCACCCGCGGGTCGACGCGGGCCTTGAAGAAGCGCGGGTCGTCGTAGCCGTTGTGGGTCGCCACCACCTCGGCGAAGCGGGCGTGGGCGCCGTCCTCCATCGTCCGCAGCTTGAAGACTTCGAAGGGGTGGCCGCCGGCGCCGATCCGCACCTGCCGGTAGAGCAGCGGCCCCGGCGACTCGCGCCGGATCAGCCAGCCGAACAGGAGCAGCAACGGCGCCGCCAGGGTCAGCCCGAAGAGGGCGAGCAGGCGCTCCGCGAGGCGCGGCTTCGGCGCAGTCCGCCCGGCCGGGGCGTGGACGAGCAAGCGCTGCGCCCGCTGCCACTGCCCTTCGCTGAGAGGAGGCAGTTCTGCCCCGACACCTGCCATCGACAGAAGGTACTGCGTACATCGAGGTACGGTGAAAGGTGCTGACAGTTCTGGGTGCGTCCCTTACCTACTAGTTGGTCACCGTTACATCACCAGTCAGTCGCACACCCACTGCGATCAATGCGTTGGGCCGGCCGAAGGTGATCCCCATCCGCTCCAGCCGCACCGCGGCGGCCAGGAACGGGAAGGCGAGGAGGCGGACCAGGAGCCCCGAGCCCTTGATCCGGTCGCGGACGTCCTGCGCGGCGGTGGCGAGGCCGCGGTAGGTCGGCCGCACCTCCACCCCCTCCAGCCCCGCCTCGTGCAGGGCCGCCTCCAGCTCCTCGGCGGTGTACCCCTGGCGGACCTGCTCGCGCCAGGTCGCCGAGCTGCCAGGCAGCACCGGCTTCCAGTTCCGCTCCGGCACGTGGGCGACGAGCAGGCCGCCGGGGGCGAGCGCCGCGGCCATCGTCCGCAGCGCCTGTCGGTCCCCCGGGATCTCCTCCAGGCACTCGACCGCCAGCACCACATCGAAGCCGCCCTCGGGCAGCGGCTCTTCGAGGTTGCCGGGGACGAAGCGGACGTTGGGCAGGCCGCGGGCGATCGCCCGCTCGCGCGCGCCCGCGAGCAGATCCTCGCGCAGGTCGACGCCGGTGAGGCTCCAGGTCGGGTGTCGCTTGGCGATCGCCAGGGCGAGCAGGCCGTCGCCGCAGCCCGCGTCGAGCACCCGCAGGCGACTGTCCCCGCCGCGGCGCCGCACCACCGCCCGCTCGCTGGTGGCGAGCCGCAGGCGCCGGGAGGGCGCCATCAGCGCCAGGCGCTCCTCGAGGATCGCCCTCACCTGCGCCATCGCGCTCAAGCCCCCACCCCTTCGCCGACGACCATCGGGTAGCGCCACAGCTCCTCGGCGACCAGGCCGAGGAACGGCGCTTCCAGCAGCTGCTCGGGCGGCGGCGCGCCGGGCGACTCGAGCTGGAGGTGGCGGTAGTCGCTGCGGCTGTGGACGATCCAGCAGAGCAGGCGCAGGCGGCGGAAGTCGGCGCCGCCGATCCCGAGCGCGCTCGTGTACTCGTGCCGCGCCCGCCGCGCGATCCGCCCGTAGGCCGTCCGGGGGTCGAGCAGCTTCGCGTAGGTCTCGCGGGTGCGGCCCCTCTCGATCGCCCCGTCGAGGACGAAGGCGCAGTTGGCGAGGAAGTAGACGAGGTCCATCCCCGGCAGCCCGTCCGGCTCGGCCGACTCCCAGTCGAGCAGAGCGGGCTCGCCGCCGGGCGTAAGGACGACGTTCCAGGGAGAGCAGTCACGGTGCTCGGGCGCCGGCGGCAGCTCGCCGAGGTCGTCGAGGATCGCGTGCAGCGCCGGAACCGACCCCGCGGCCACGACCCCACCGAAGTTGCGTTCGAAGTCGGCCAGCGGCTCCTCGACCAGCCGCCGGCGCCAGTCGGGATCCGGCGTGCGGCCATCTCGGGTGAGCTCGACCAGGAGACGCGTCACCTGCATCGCCACCTCCTCGAAGTTCTGGGGGGTGAGGAGGTCGAGCAGCGAGCGGCCCTCGACCGCCCCCTCGACCACTGCCAGGCGGCCGGCGCGGCGGCCGTCGCCGCGGAAGGAAGGCACCCCCCGCAGGCCCGGCCGCTCCTCCCCCAGCCGCCGCAGCACCTCGGCCTCGCGCTCGAGGCCCGGCTCGGCCTCGGCGACGCGGGCGAATTTCACCGCCGCGGTCGGCTTCTCCACGCCCCGCTCGAAGGCCAGCCCGACCACCTTGTTGATGCTGCGATGGCCGCCGCTGAGGAGCAGCAGCGGGGTCGACGAAGGCAGCGGCAGGTCGTCGGCGTCCGTGGCATCCGGGCGCCGACCCACCACGTAGAGCGGCGCCAGCATGCCGGCGCCGCGGGCCAGGCGCCAGAGCCGCTGCAGGGCCTTCGCCGCGAACGACCCCGCGTGGCGCTCGGCCAGCACGTGCGAGGCCGCCTCGGCCGACTCCACCGGCAGCCAGAACTGCGGCGGGCGGTGCGGCAGCGGCCCCGGCCAGTAGACCCGCACCTCGCTGAAGCCAGCGGCTTCGGCGCGGCGGCGGGCGCGGCGGGCGCCGCCCGGCAGCGGCAGTCGCCGCTTGGCGACGAGCTCGGCGCCGGGCAGCGCGAAGCGCCAGTCCGAGCGCCGCAGCAGGGGGTTGCGTCGCGACTCCGGCAGCGCCTCGGCTCCCTCCGGCGCCCCGCCCAGCAGCTCGCGGTAGACGCCGGTCACCCGCGCCGCCATCCGCTCCCGGGTCAGGTCCCGCTCGACCCGTTCGCGGGCGCGGGCGGCAAGGCTGGTACGCAACTCCGGGTCATCCAGCACACGCCGCAGCGCCGCGGCCAGCGCCTCCGCGTCCCCCGGCGGCACCAGCAGGCCGCTGCTGCCGTCCTCGATCAGCTCGTCGGTGCCGCCGATCGCCGAGCTGACGACCGTAGCCCCCGCCGCCATCGCCTCGAGCACCGCCAGCGACGATCCCTCATAAAGGGACGGCAGGGCGAAGACGTCGCAGGCGGCAAGCAGCTGTGGGACATCGTCACGGCGGCCGAGGAAGCGGGCCCGCTCGGCGATCCCAAGCTGCGCCGCCAGCGCTTCCAGCGGCTCGCGCTCCGGCCCCTCGCCGGCGAGGACGAAGACCGCCTCGGGCACCTCGGCGATCGCCTCGAAGAGGGTCCGGTGCCCCTTCTGCGCGTCGAGCCGGGCCGGCGTCAGCACCAGCGGTCGGTTCTCGTCGGCACCGAGCTTCTCGCGCAGGCCGGGCGGCGCCGTCGCCTCGACCCGCCGCAGGTCGACGGCGTTGTAGGAGACCTCGACCTTCGCCTCCGGCCAGCCGAGCCGCTCGACCAGCTCGCGGGCGATGTCGCGCGAGACCGCGAGGTAGCGGTCGACCCCGCGGGCCATAGCCCGCAGCTGCCAGTAGGCGGAGCGGTCCGGTGGCTCGTAGCCGCCCACCTGCACCGTCCCCAGCACCGCCGGCACCCGCGCCGCGACCGCCGCCGCCAGCCCCCACTTGCAGGCGACCGGCGAGCTCATGTGGGCGTGGAAGAGGTCGGGCCGCTCGCGTCGCAGCAGCCGCGCCAGCGCCGGCACCCGCCGCGCGCCCGCCAGCCCCAGCGGCATCGGCGCCACCCGCAGCAGCGGCACCTCCAGCGCCGCCGCCCGCTCGGCCAGCGGCTCGGTCCCAGGCGCGTCCTCGAGCAGCAGCGTTGGTCGCCACTCGCCGCGATCGAGCGATTCGAGCAGCATGAACATCGCGTTCTCGGCCCCGCCGAGGACGCGGCTATCGGTGTAGAAGAAGACTGATCGGGCCACGCTTTAGCTCCCCCCGGAGCTTCGACAACTCGCCATCGTTATCTGATTCGCGCAGCGCCGCGTCCACCCCTGCCCAGAAGGCGTAGTCGAGGACCGGTCGGTAGAAGAGCGGGAAGCGCCAGCAGCCGGCCCGCTCCAGCAGCGAGGCCAGCGCGAAGACGACCGTCGCGACCCGCGGCAGCCGCCGCGTCAGCCAGAGCAGGATCGCTCGCACCGCCAGCCACGGCCGCGAGGCCTCGTCGGGGTCGGCGAGGCGCAGGTCGCCGAAGAACTCTGGGTGGCTGCGCGCCAGCAGCACCGTCGTCCGCCCTTTCGCCAGCGTGTCGCGCTGCAGGCCGACCAGGTCCTTGCCGTACTCCTGGCGGGCGAGCGCCTTCGGGTCGTACCCCAGCTCCACCCCGGCCCTGCGCAGCCGCAGCGAGAGCTCGACGTCCTCGTTGCCGTAGATGCCGAAGGACTCGTCGAAGCCGCCGACCGCGCGCAGCACCTCCACCCGCAGCGAAGCATTGCCGGTGAAGAAGGAGCGCGGCAGGGCGAGGTGGGCCGGGTCGGAGAGGCGGGAGAGGTGGAGGTCGAACTTGGCCTTGACGTAGCGGGCCGCGTGCGTGCTCCCCTCCTCCAGCTCGACCGGGACGGCGCCGAGGACGCAGCGGCGCGAGCCCGCAGGGTGGTGGGACCAGTGCCGTGTGACGAAATCGGGGACGACCCGCATGTCGTCGTCGAGGACGATCGCCACCTCGCCCCGCGCCGCCGCCAGCGCCGCGTTGACGGCGGCCGCCCGCCCCCGCCCCTGCGGGGAGACGCGGCGCAGCCCGTAGGGCGCCGCGAGCCCGTCGATCATCTCCGCCGTCCCGTCGCTGCAGGCGTCGGTGGCGACGACCACCTCGTAGGCGCCGGGATCGACGCTCTGCCGAGCCAGCGACTGCAGCGCCGCCCGCAGCGCCTCGCGCCGCTGGTGGGTCGGGATCAGGACGCTGACCTCGGGAGCCTCAGCCACTGCCGCCTCCCCCCCGCGCCGCGATCGCCTCTTCGTAGACGGCGGTCTGCCGCTCGGCCCATGCCCCCGGGCTGTGGTGGCGCTCGGCGAACTCGCTAGCCCGCTCGCCCAGCCGCAGGCGCCGCGCGTCGTCCCCCAGCAGGTCCGCGGTCGCCGCGGCGATCTCCGCCTCGCTCTCGCCGATCGCCAGCGGCGGCTCCTCGCCGAAGCCGGTGTAGCCCTCGGCCCCGCGCGGCGTCGTCACCACCGCCTTGCCGGCCGCCATCGCCTGCAGCACCTTCATCCGCATGCCGCCGCCGGTTCGCACCGGCGCCATCACCACCGCCGCCTCCTCCAGGTGTGGGAGGACGCTGGGCGCGTCGGCGACCAGCTCGACGTGCGGCCCCGCCAGAGCCAGCACCTCCGGCGTCGGGCCGCTGCCGACGATCCGCAGCCGCGCCCCCGGCTGGCGCGCCAGCACCGCCGGCAGGATCTCCCGCGCCAGCCACGTCGCCGCGTCGCGGTTGGGCGGGTGGTGGAAGGCGCCGACGAAGAGGATCGTCCCCGGGACCTGGCGCGCCGGGTCCGCCCGCGGCGGCAGCACCAGGCCGAACGGGTCGACCCGAACCCGGTCCGCCACGTCGGGCGCCAGCGCCGCGACCTGCTCGGCGTCGCGCCGGCTGAAGACCTGGACCCGGTCGAAGCGGCGCCAGGCTTGCGGCTGGAAGCGCGCCCAGCGGCGCCAGTCGAGCTCGCCGAAGGCCCAGCCCGGCCACTGCCGCGGCGCCCCCGGGTGCCAGTCGACCGGCCGCGGCCGCAGCACCTCATGGTGGGTGAAGACGCTCGGCAACCCCGGCGGATAGCGGAAGACCGACATCGCGCTGTCCTCGACCGCGACCACGTCGAAGCTGCGCTCGGTGCCGAGCCGGTCGATGATCCGCTGGACCCCCGGCGCCGCGAACCAGACCGTCCGCCAGGGCCAGCGGCCGCGAGCCCAACTCGACGCCAGCCGCAGCTGACGCCGCCGCCGCGCCATCCCCGGCGGTGGCCGCCGCCGGTCGGCGACGTGGACCTCGACCTCGGACGCGAGCCGCCGCGCCGCCTCCCCTTCGCCGGGCTCGTCCCCGACCGCCGTCACCAGCGTCACCTCGTGCCGCTCCGCCAGCCCCAGCAGCTCGGCGTGGAGCAGGACGGGGATCGCTCCGGCGCCGTCGGCCGCGGGCGGAACGGGGACGACGAGGAGGACCCTCATCCTGCCTCGAGCACGTCCCGATAGGCCTGTTCGAAGCGCGGGATCACCGCGCCGGCGGCGAAGGTCCGGGCTTTCTCGCTCGCCGCCTTGCCGTAGCGGTCGCGCCGCTCGGGGTCGCCGATCAGCTCCCGCATCGCTGCCTCCAGGGCGCCGACGTCCCCCTGGGGGACCAGCATCCCGGCGTTGTCGCCGATCATGTCGACGTGGCCACCGAGCGTGGTCCCGATCACCGGCTTGCCGCGGTTCATCGCCTCGGCGACGGTGGCGCCGAACGGCTCCGGCCACAGCGACGGCATCACCCCGAACATCGCCCGGTCCCAGGCCGCCATCACCGCCTGGTGCGGCACGTCGGTGAGCACGACCGCGTCCTCGGGGAAACCGCCCGGGGAGTCGCGCTCATAGGTGCCCATCAGGACCAAGGGCGGCGGCGACTCCAGCCGCTTGTAGGCGTCGAAGAGCGTCTCCAGTCCCTTCACCCGGCGGAAGGCGCCGACGTAGAGGATGAAGGGCTCGCTCGGCAGCCGCGCCAGGTAGGCGCCGACCTCGCCGTCGGAGCTGTCGACCGGTTCGTCGGGGGCGACGTCCTGGAAGCTCGGGATCACCATCCGCATCAGGTCGTCCGGCGGCCCGTCCGGCCCGAACAGGTAGCGGATGGTGACGTCGTCGACGAAGCTGCTGACGCTGTGCAGGCCGGTCATCTTGCGCGCCAAGAGCGGCCGGCACGCGTAGACGCCGAGCGTCGCCGCCACCCCCTTCGGCACGCCGCCGTAGTAATCGCTCGAACAGCCGGCGCACTTCAGCGGCGCCGGCCCCGAGCAGGGCTCGCCCTTGCGCAGCAGCGTCCGGTTGGCGCAGAAGTAGCCGTAGTCGCGGGCCGAGATCAGCAGCGGGATCCGCCGGCGCCCCATCGCCGCCGCGACCGAGAAGGCGAGCCAGCCGTAGGCGTGGATCACGTCAGGCTCGAAGCCGGAGATCAACCGCCGCAGGCCGGCGATCGTCACCGGGTCGGGGAACGGCGGCTGGTGCCGCTGCTCCTTGTCGCGGATCAGCCCGCGCACCAACGTCCGCATCTGCCGCAGCCGGTGCACGGTCACGTGCTCTTCCCAGTCGAGCGGCGGCAGGCCGCCGTGCCAGGTGGTGGCGACGGCGACGTCGTGGCCGCGCTTGGCCATCCCGGCGGCGAGCAGCCGCGCCTGGCGGTGGGCGCCGCCGATGAACGGCGGGTAGTGGTCGGTGACGATCAGGATCCGCATCAGCGCTGCAATCTTCCCAGTAGGCGGTTGGCGCCGGAGCGGCGTCCGGGGAAGAGAAAGAGCTCGGCCAGCGGCCGCGCCAGACGCCGCGGCGCCAGCGCCTCGAGCGCGAACCAGGCGATGAGCATCGCCTTCATCGGCCAGGAGACGTCGAAGCGGCGGCGGGTTGCGCGAACCGCGTCGCGCAGCAGGCCCAGCGGGCGATCGGAGGCGACCGGGTGCCGCTCGGGGTCGAGCCTGAGCGAGACGAGCCGGTTGGCGAGGTCGGCGCAGGAGAGGATCGGCCGCTGATGCTCCAGCCCGAGCTCGTCGGCCAGCGCTTCCAGCGACCGCGTCGTGACGCCGGCGAAGCCGACCGCATCGCGCAGGCGGTCGAGGTCGACCTCATCGCGGTCGAGCTCGTAGGCGTTGCCGCCGTGGACGCGGTACTCGGCGCAAACGTCATCGAGTAGTCCTGCCTCCCCCAAGAGTGCGGTGAGGTGGACCAGGTACCAGTCGGCGCCGCTGCGCGGGTAGTCGGCCGTCGGGATCGGCAGGATCCGCCGCACCGCCTCGGTGCGGAAGCCGGTGCCGCCGCCGGGCAGCCAGGGCAGGTCGAAGGGGAAGGCGAGCTCGGCCCGGCGCTGGTCCCCGGTCGGGGCCTGGAGGTGACCGCCGGGCTTCACCTCCCCGGTCGGCGCCCCCTCCGCGTCGACGATCGCCATCGGGAACTGCACCTTCGAGAGCCCCGGGTCGGCGGCGAAGGCGGCGGCGACCCGCTCCGCCGCCTGCGGCCGCAGGCGGTCGTCGGCGTCGAGCACAAGCAGGACCTCGCCCCGGCAGCGCTCGAGACCGGCGTTCAGCGCCGAGGCCTGTCCCCCCTGCTCCTTCAGCACCACCTCGACCCGGTCCGTATAACGCTGCAGTAGCCCGCGCGAGCCGTCGGTCGAGCCGTCGTCGACGACGACCACCTTCACCTCGGGATGCGTCTGCGCGCAGGCGCTCTCGATCGCCTCGCCGAGGAAACGGGCGTAGTCGTGGTTGGTGATGACTATGTCGACGGGGGGCGGGGCGGTGCTCAAGGGAAGGTCGTCTGCCTCGGTAGCCAGCGCGTGACCCGGCGGTAGAGGTGCTGCGGCGTCTGCTCGCGATAGAGCGAGGCGACGACGTGCCTCCTGCTGCCGGGGGCTCGGGGAACTTCGACTTCGAAGCTCTCTTCTTCTCCCGGGTCGAGATTGACCCGGTAATCATGCGACTGGCTTTTCCGCCCCACCTCGATGGTGAGCCGGTACGAGGCGGGATCCTGCTCGCTGCTGACCACGCCGACCCTGACCGCGTCTTCCGTGGAGTCGGTCGGGAGCACCCACAGCGCCGTGAACCCCTCGGCGTTCTTCGCCGGCAGGGGCTTCTGGGCGAGGACCAGCGCCGCCCCCGCGATCACGACCGCGGCGGCGAGCATCGCGACCGCTCCCCACGAGGGCCGCAGGCGCGCAAGCGGCGAGCGGCCCTTGCGCCGGGGCTGCGGGCGCCCGCGCCGCAGCGCCGCCCCGCGGCAGGCGGCGATGACGACCAAAGCGAGGAGGACGGCCCAGCTGGCGGTGCGGATCCCGAACGGGAAGACGTTCAGCACCAGCGTCCCCAGCACCAGCACCATCAGGCTGACCCCGACGCTCAGCGTCAGCCGCTTCGGCAACGCCAACTCGCTGGAGCCGAAGGCGACGGCGACGATCGCGTAGCCGGGCAGGAACAGCGTCAGCGGCAGCGCCGCGACGATGCGGACGATCTCCCACGGCACCAGCGCCGCCACCAGCGCGCAGACGACGGCGGCGATCGAGCTCCACCCGAGGTCGCGATGCCCCCTCACGGCCGGTCCTTGAGGTCGTAGAGGACGATCCGCCCGCTGTCCCAGACCCGCGCCGCCGGGATCCGCGCGAACTTGTGGAGCAGCTCCGGTTCTTTCAGGTTTTCCCCGTACTGGCCCGGCACCGTGAAGTACTGGCCGCGCAGGGTGTCCTCGGCGTTGTTGCGGCGGTCGGCGACGAGGTAAGGAAGGTGGTTTTCCATCAGCAGCGGCAGCTGCCACGATTCGAACTGGGGCTCACCGACGATGTCCTGGATGTCCGGCCCCTGGCCGCCGAAGGCGACCTGGCCGCCGGGCGTCAGCAGCAGCCGCGCGTCGGCTTCGGGAGCGGCGAAGCGACTGCCGTCGATCCGCTTGCGCGCGAATTCGGCCAGCGCCAGCGGTTCGGAGTCGATCTCGCGCCCCTGCGCCTTCGCCTGCAGCGGCCGCGCCAGCTGCACGTCCCAGGGCCAGCCGGAGATGGCGCCGCCGACGAGCACGATCCCCAGCCCGGCGACCAGCATCGACCGCCGCCGCTGCAGGTCGGGGCCGGCGCGCAGCAGCTCAGCAGCGCCGTAGATGAAGACGAAGGCGAGGCCGATGAAGAGGAACTCGCCGGCGCGGTTGCCGGTCTCCCAGGCCGCGGGGGCGAAGCGCAGCAGCAGCGCCCCGAAGAAGGCGGCGCCGGCGAGGCAGAAAAGCATGACCAGCGGCTCGAGCCCGCGCTTGCGCCGCCACATCTGGCGCAGCCCGAGGAAGAACCCGATCGCCAGCAGGAGGATCGAGAACAGCGCCACGGCGCGGGCGAAGAACGGGGTCGCGCCGACCGTTTCGGTGGTGGTCGAGGCCTGGTGGAAGAGCGTCCGCGGCGCCGACTCGCCGGAGGCGGTTTCCCAGATCGCCTTGATCGCGTCGACCAGCACCGGCGAGAGGTAGCCGATCGTCGAGCGGGCGGCGATCAGCAGCCAGCCGAGCGCCGCGACCGTGGCCAGCAGCGCGAACGGCCACGGGTTCGGTTTCTTCACCTTCATCACCCGGTAGAGGACGGCGAGCAGGATGAAGATCAGGGCGAGGGCGTAGGAGGTGAGGTGGTGGGTGACCGTGATCGCGAGGATGCCGAGCACGATCGGAACCGCCCAGGCGCGGCTGAACCCCGGCGGCGCCGCCTCGCGTTCGACGAAGGCCATCAGCACCACGACCATCAGCGGCAGCGAGAGCGACTCGTAGGAGAACTGCGCCCCCCAGAAGAGGAAGTTGGAGCTGCCGACGTAGGCGGCGACGCCGATCCCCGCCCCCCGCGCCGAGCCGCTGAGGCGGGCGAAGAGGAAGAAGAGCGCGGCCATGAAGGTGAGGCGGGCGGTGCCGACGACGATCGTGCCGGCGCCGAAGCTCGACATCCCGGTCAGCGTCATCAGCGCCGAGGTCGCCCCTTCCAGGCCGGGGTAGCGCGGGCTCGAGGTGATCGCCGGGTTGAAGTGGTAGAGGTGGTGGTAGCGCTCGATGTTTTCGGCGTTGAAGGCGTGGACGAACTCGTCGGGGAAGGTGAAGAAGATCGAGTCGCGGGTGACTTTGACCAGGTAGAGCGCCAGGCCCAGCAGCACGACAAGGGCCAGCCGCTCGCGGTAGCTCGGCCCTTTGAGGCTGAGCCGGAGGAAGATCGGCACCGAGATCACCAGCAGGCCGATCCAGTAGAGGATCGAATTCGGCTCCAGCGTCGCCCTGGAGAGGGCGTTGGTGAGCGCGCAGAGGAAGACCCCGAGGGAGGCGATCAGCGCGACCAGCGGGAACGAGAGCCGGTCTAGCTTCGAGGTCGTGGGCCGGGCCGACACCATGAAATCTTATGGTCGACCCTCGGTCGCCATCCCGATAGCGCTGCATGGGGACGGCCGGAGCGCCGTGCCGGCGCCCCGAACCGTCATCAGTCCTCGATTAGGAGAGACGCTGTTCGAGCGCCTCGAGCTGGGCGCTCACCTCAGCCGGCAGCTTGTCGCCGAATTTGGCCAGGTGCTCCTTGACCTGCGGCAGCTGCTCCTCGACCAGGTCGAGGTCGACGCTGAGCAGCTCCTTCATCGCCGCGTCGGAGATCTCGAGCCCCTCGGTGTCGATCTCGCCCTCGGCGGGCAGCAGCCCGACCGGCGTCTCGACCGCCTCGCCTTCGCCTTCGCAGCGGCGGAAGACCCACTCCAGCACGCGGCTGTTCTCGCCGAAGCCGGGCCAGAGGAACTTGCCGTCGTCGTCTTTGCGGAACCAGTTGACGTAGAAGACGCGCGGCAGCTGGGCGCCCTCGCGCTGGCCGACCTTGAGCCAGTGGGCGAAGTAGTCGCCCATGTTGTAGCCGCAGAAGGGCAGCATCGCCATCGGGTCGAAGCGCAGCTGGCCGACCGCGCCGGCCGCGGCGGCGGTCGTCTCGGAGGACATCGTCGCCCCCATGAAGACGGCGTGCTCCCAGTCGAAGGCTTCCTGGACCAGCGGCACCACGGTGGCGCGGCGGCCGCCGAAGAGGAAGGCGTCGATCGGCACCCCGGCGGGGTCCTCCCACTCCGGTGCGATCGAGGGACACTGGGCGGCGGGGGTGGTGAAGCGCGCGTTCGGGTGCGCGGCGGGCGTGTCGGACTCGGGGGTCCAGTCGTTGCCGTGCCAGTCGATCGCGTGCGCCGGCGGCTCGCCGGTCATCCCCTCCCACCAGATGTCGCCGTCGTCGGTCTTGGCGCAGTTGGTGAAGATCGTGTTCCGCTCGATCGTGTCCATCGCGTTCGGGTTCGTCTTGTGGCTCGTGTTCGGGGCGACGCCGAAGAACCCGGCCTCGGGGTTGACGGCGTAGAGCTTTCCGTCGTCGCCGAATTTCATCCAGGCGATGTCGTCGCCGACCGTCTCCACCTTCCAGTCGGGCAGGGTCGGGACCAGCATCGCCAGGTTGGTCTTGCCGCAGGCCGAGGGGAAGGCACCGGTGATGTACTTGACCTTGCCCTCGGGCGAGGTCAGTTTGAGGATCAGCATGTGCTCGGCGAGCCAGCCCTCGTCGCGGGCCATCGCCGAGGCGATCCGCAGCGCGAAGCACTTCTTGCCGAGCAGGGCGTTGCCGCCGTAGCCCGAGCCGAAGGACCAGATTTCGCGCGTGTCTGGGTAGTGGACGATGTACTTGTTGGCCTCGTTGCAGGGCCAGGAAACGTCTTCCTGCCCCTCGGCCAGCGGCATCCCGACCGAGTGGACGCAGGGGACGAACTCGCCGTCGGAGCCGAGCACGTCGAGCGCGCCCTTGCCCATCCGGGTCATGATCCGCATGTTGGTGGCGACGTAGGCGGAGTCGGTCAGCTGGACGCCGATCTCGGAGATCTCGGAGCCGAGCGGGCCCATCGAGAAGGGGACGACGTACATCGTCCGGCCCTTCATCGAGCCCTTGAAGAGGTCGTTGAGGGTGGCGCGCATCTCGGCCGGGTCGCGCCAGTTGTTGGTCGGGCCGGCGTCCCCCTCCCGCTCGGAGCAGATGAAGGTGCGGTCTTCGACGCGGGCGACGTCGCCGGGGTCGGAGAGGGCGAGGTAGGAGTTGGGGCGCTTGGCTTCGTCGAGGCGCTCGAAGGTGCCAGCGTCGATCAGAACCTGGGCGAGGCGGTCGTACTCCTCGGCGGAGCCGTCGCACCAGTGGACCGAGTCCGGTTCGGTGAGCGAGGCGATTTCGTCCACCCAGCTGAGAAGTTTCGCGTGGGTCGTCAGCTCGTCGGGGGCAGTCGTCAGGTCGCTCATTCGCCTCTCTCTAGTTCTTGGGTTTGAGGCCGATCATCGAGATGTCGGCGTCCTCGTTACGGATCTTCAAAGTCGCTACTTCTCGCCTGTCATCGGAAAAGACCACTTCGCACGTGAACGTCGCGCCCGGGTCCACAGACTGATCTGAGGGGCATTCGACGCTCTTGATCTTTTCATGGATCGACGATTCAAGGCTGGCCTGGATCGTGTCCTCAAGCTTTTCCTGGCTGACTACGGTGCCGCATCCGTACAGGGCCACAAACGCCAGGAGCAGCGCAAAGGAGGCCAAAAAACGGGGGCCGAATGAGGATTTCGACCCGGACGGGCGGGAAAGCACCGGCTGGAGTAAAGCAGGGGCGGTTGACGTGGAGGCGCAGGGAGGGGTGCCGATATCCCCCTCCAGAATTGCGCGACACGCCGCTTCGCGGCTTAGCCGCAATCGAAGAGCGCGGCTCCGCCGCGCCAGAACGAGATTGCATATCGCCGAACATTCTTCCGAGGGACATCGGCACCCCTCCCCAGCCGTTCCGTGGTTCCTTTTGCACGATATGCGTGCCTAAGGAACCGCGGGATTCGCCGGCTCGCGACGGTCTGCGGAGGGTCTTATGTAGGGTTCCGCGCCGCGATGCGGTTCTACGAGTACGAGGCACGGAAGATCGTCGAGCTGGCGGGGGTTCCCGTCACCAAGTACGGCTTCTGCACGAGCGCTGAGGAAGCGCGCAAGGTCGCCGAGGAAATCGGCGGCCCTGTCGTGATCAAGAGCCAGGTGCTGACTGGCGGCCGGATGAAGGCCGGCGGCGTCAAGTTCGCCGATACGCCCGAGGAGGCGGCCCAGCACGCCGAGGAGATCCTCAAGCTCGAAATCAACGGCCACATGCCGCGCGGCGTCCTCGTCGACCCCAAAGCCGAGGTCAAGCAGGAGTACTACGCGGGCGTCGTCTGGGACGGCACCGCGAAGAAGCCGCTGATGCTGTTCAGCGACATGGGCGGGATCGACATCGAGGAGGTCGCCGAGAAGCATCCGGACCACGTCGGCAAGGGCCACGTCTCCAACCTCCTCCCCGTCTCCGACTTCGAGGCCAAGCAGGTCGTCGCCGCCACCGGCGTCACCGGCTCGCAGCTAAACCGCGCCACCCCGGTCCTCGCCCGCCTCGCCCGCCTCTTCCGCGACAACGACATGACCCTGGCCGAGATCAACCCGCTGGCCGAGCTGACCGACGGCAGCTTCGTCGCCCTCGACGCCCACATGGAGATGGAGAACGAGGCGGTCGGCCGGCAGAAGAAGATCCTGCGCAAGGAGCTGGGGATCGCCGAGGACGACACCCGCGAGACCTACGAGCCCTCCGACTTCGAGAAGAACGTCAGCGCGATCGATGCCGCGGATCACCGCGGCGTGATCCAGGGCAAGGACCACGGCTTCACCGGCAACCTCGGCCTCGTGATCGGCGCCGGCGGCGGCTCGCTGACGCTGACCGACGCGGTCCGCAACCAGGGCGGCCAGCCCGCCAACTACTCGGAGATCGGCGGCAACCCGTCGGTCGCCAAGGCCTGCGGCCTGGCCAAGGAGGTGCTGGAAAAGGACGGCGTCGAGAAGATCGCGGTGATGATGTCGATCGTCTCCAACACCCGCGTCGACATCGTCGCCCGCGGCGTGATCAAGGCCTGCCTTGAGCTCGGCAAGGACCCGGGCGAGACGATCGCGATCTTCCGCATCCCCGGCGCCTGGGAGGAGGAGGGCTTCAAGATCCTCGACAAGTACGGCGTCGAGTACTGCGACCGCTCGGTCTCGATGTGGGAGGCCGCCGGGCGCGCCGTCGCCAAGATCCAGGGGGCTACGGCATGAGCATCCTGCTGAGCAAGGACACGACCTTCATCGTCCAGGGGATCACCGGCCGCGAGGCCGTGAACCTGACCCGCGAGTGCCTCGACTACGGCTCGAAGATCGTCGGCGGCGTCACCCCCGGCCGCAAGGGCCGCGAGGTCCACGGCGTGCCGGTCTTCGACACCGTCGCCCAGGCGGTCGAGCACCACGGCGGCCCGATCGACGGCTCCGTCGTCACCGTCCCCCCCGCCTTCACCAAGGACGCCGTCCTCGAGGCGATCGAGAACGGGATCAAGCTGATCGTCATCGTCACCGAGCGGATCCCGCGCGGCGACGTCGCCGAGATGGTTGAGCTCGCCAACATGCGCGGCGCCCGCATCATCGGCCCCAACTGCCTCGGCCTGATCGTCCCCGAGGTCTGCAAGATGGGCGGCATCGGCGGCCCCGCCAAAGACGCCGCCAAGGCCTACCAGCCCGGCCGCGTCGGGGTGATGAGCCGCTCGGGCGGGATGACCACCGAGATCTCCTCCTCGCTGACCGCCGCCGGCCTCGGCGTCTCGACCGCGATCTCGATCGGCGGCGACGCGATCATCGGCTCCACCTACGCCGAGTTGATGCCCTACTTCGAGGCCGACGAGCAGACCGAGGCGATCGTCATCTACACCGAGCCCGGCGGCCGCATGGAGGCCCAGCTCGCCGAATGGGTCAAGGACAACAACTCCCGCCTCCCCATCGTCGCCTTCATGGCCGGCAAATTCATGGACGACGAGGAGATGAAGGGCATGAGCTTCGGCCACGCCGGCACCATCGTCGAGGGCAAAGAGGACACCGCGACCGAGAAGATCGCCCGCCTCGAAGCCGCCGGCATCCGCGTCGTCGAGCGCATCGACGAGATCCCAGACGTCGTCAAGGAGAAGATCGGGGCGACCGCCTGATGGCCGAGACCATGAACCCAGAATCAATGAACAAAATCTTCATCGACGTCGAGGTCGACGACTCGATCCGCAACGACGCCGCCCTCGCCGCCAAGCTCGAAGAAGTCTGCCCCGTCGACATCTTCAAGGACGCCGACGGCAGCGTCGAGGTCGTCGCCGAGAACTGCGACGAGTGCGTCCTCTGCAAGCTCTGCATCGAAGCCGCCCCGGCCGGCACCGTGCACGTCAAGAAGCTCTACGACGGCACCGAGCTTTCGTAGACCAGAAGTAGCTGCCGGCTACCAGAAGTAGCCAGCGCTAGCCCGACGCAAGCCCCGTTGGGCTTCCCGGATCTTCTTCCGGACTCTTTCGGTTTCTTCATTGCCACGAATGAGCTGGAGCATGAGCTCCCGTCGCTCGCCACCTGCCTCGAGCGCGTCGAGAGCCTCGTCAACGCCGAAAGGAGAGATGCTGGCTGCCCGCCTCGCCAGCTCCTTGTCGTCGTCCCAATTCACAGTCATAGCCTATCTGCCCTATCGGCATTAGGCCTCATCTGATCCAACTTCTTCATCAGTTCGCTCCGTTCCTTTTCGAGCTTTTCGACCCGCTTGTCGGCCTCTTCCAGCGCTTCGGAGGCTCGCGCCTCCCATTTCGCCCCTCGATGCGAGATCTCGATCGGTAGCTGTCCATGCAAGACCCCGCGGAAGAACGGCGTGAGAAGCAATAACCCGCCATAGACCAGGACAAGCAGGATCTCGACGCGGTAGACGGGCACCTGCCCCAGCGCCACCGCTGGCAGCTGAGTCGGAATGGGGATGGAGAGGGCAAGGGATACGGCAGCTATGAAGAGCGCCGCTATAGCGATTCGAATCGGCACTTCCCCTTAAGTCCCGGGAAGGACAAACTCTCCCCCTCACTCCTCAGTCTTCTGGGCCCAGAGGCCGGCGAGAGATCCGTAGCGGCCGCCCAGTGCGATAGCGCGAGATCTCTGAGATGAGGTCCCGGCGCATTTTCGAGTAATTCCGCAATTGCGTCGCAAGGGGGATGGCAGCGAAAGTGAACAGAAGGTCGTCATTCACCCCATCGCCGAAATATTCTGGCTGGAGCTCTTCAAAGCATCTGACGATGCTCCCGGTTAGATGCAGAAGAGGCGGAACGGCCGCCGCCAGCGGCGCCAAGCTGGGGTCAGAAAAAAGCAGCGGCGCCCAGCGGCTGAACCGCTCCTCGAATTCGACCTTTTCCGAACGAAGCCACTCCATCAACGGCGGCGCTCCTCCGGGTTCCCCGCCCGCCCAAGTAGCCGGATCCCGGAGTGCCCGGAGGAGAACTTTGAAGTAAGAGGCTTCAGCCGGGATCTCCGGTTCCCATAGACCCGCTGGCAGTAACTCAACACATGCGAGTCGATGGTCTCATCGACTCCAGCGCTCCGATCCAAATCTTCCGCGATCGTCAAGCCGCATCTCCGCCATCGGCGGTGACTTCTTGCCTCTAGGAACCTCTCGAGGCCGAACACGAGCGCCAAGGCCATGACGGCCTCGGTCGCCAGATTCGTCGCTAATGGATGCTGTTGCCAATAGTTGCCTGATGAGCCCAAGTTTTCGAATACCAGCAGAGCCAGACCAGCAATAAGCACGATTACCCCAAGCCAGAAGGGACGGAGGCGCCGCCAAGTCTGTCGCAGCCGGGACGGATCCTCACGTGGCCTTTCCCAGACTTCAACTTCCTCTTCGGGTGGGCTGGGCGAATGCACTCGCGACTCCTCCTTTAATTTGGTTGATCGTGTGCGATCCATCACGTTACGCATATATAAATTTATATTGGGGTAACGTCTACATCGATGGATGCATCGGTACGTACGAGGCTGTCGCGGGACGACCGCATGGAGCAGACGCTGGGGGCGGCTCACGAGCTGTTCGCCGAGCGGGGCTATGCGGCGGTGACGATGGATGAGATCGCCGCCGCGGTGGGCGTGACGAAGCCGCTGCTCTACAACTACTTCGGCAACAAGGAGCGGCTCTACATCGCCTGCATGCAACGGGCGGGGGACGCTTTGATCGCGATGGTCGCCGAGACCGTCGGCCAGACCGAGAACCCCGGCGACGCGCTCGGGGCCGGCGTCCGCGCCTTCTTCTCCTTCCTCGACACCGACCGCGCCGCCTGGGCGGTCCTCTTCGACGAGACCCTCCCCCGCAGCGGCGAGGTCTCCGATCGCGTCGCGACCTACCGCGGCCGGATCGCCGAGCTGGTCTCCGGCTCGCTGCTGGCGCAGCTGCCGGACCGCACCCGCGACGCCGCCCGCGTCGAAGTCGAGGCCCTTTCCACCGCCCTGCTCGGCGCTGCCGAGGCGCTTGCCCGCTGGTGGCTGCGGACCGAGGCGATCTCCGCCGAGGACGCCGCCGAGCTGCTCATCTCCACCGTCGAGCCAGGGCTGCGCGAGCGCTCGACCCCCACTTCGACTTCCAAGTCCCCCCAAGGAGGAAACATCCCCTGATGAACACGCAGACCCGCAAAGTCGCCATCGTCGGCGGCAACCGGATCCCGTTCGCGCGCTCCAACAGCGTCTACTCGCACGCGAGCAACCAGGACATGCTGACCGCCGCCCTCGACGGCCTGATCGACCGTTACGGCCTGCAGGGCGAGACGCTCGGCGAGGTCGCCGGCGGCGCCGTCCTCAAGCACTCGCGCGACCGCGACCTCACCCGCGAGAGCGTCCTCAGCACCCGCCTGGCGGCGGAGACCCCCGCCTACGACGTCCAGCAGGCCTGTGGCACCGGCCTGGAGACGACGATCCTCGTCGCCAACAAGATCGCCCTCGGCCAGATCGACTCCGGCATCGCCTGCGGCGCCGACACCACTTCCGATGCGCCGATCGCACTCAACGAGGACCTGCGCGAGACGCTGCTCGACGCCAACCGCGAGCGCTCGACGATGGGCAAGCTGAAGACGCTGACCAAGGTCCGCCCCGGCCACATCGTCCCGGCAATTCCCCGCAACGAGGAGCCGCGCACCGGCCTCTCGATGGGCGAGCACTGCGCGATCATGGCTACCGAATGGGACATCGGCCGCAAGGAGCAGGACGAGCTCGCGGTCAAGAGCCACAAGAACCTCGCCGCCGCCTACGAGCGCGGCTTCTTCGACGACCTGATGACCCCCTACATCGGGCTCGACCGCGACCAGAACCTCCGTCCCGACTCCAACCTGGAGAAGCTGGCGAAGCTGAAACCGGTCTTCGGCGGCCCCGAGGGGACGATGACCGCGGCCAACTCGACGCCGCTCTCCGACGGCGCCTCGGCCGTCCTCCTCGCCTCCGAGGAGTGGGCGAAAGAGCACGACCTGCCGATCCTCGCCTACATCACCGAGGCGCAGACCGCCGCCGTCGACCACGTCCACAAGCGCGAAGGCCTGCTGATGGCGCCCGCCTACGCGATGCCGCGGATGCTCGATCGCGCCGGCCTGAAACTGCAGGACTTCGACTACTACGAGATCCACGAGGCCTTCGCCGCGCAGGTGCTCTGCACGCTGAAGGCCTGGGAGGACAAAGGGTTCTGCGCCGAGAAGCTGGGCCGCGACAAACCGCTCGGCAAGATCGACCGCAAGAAGCTCAACGTCAACGGCGGCTCGCTGGCGGCCGCCCACCCGTTCGCCGCGACCGGCGGCCGGATCGTCGCCAGCCTCGCCAAGCAACTCAACGAAGACGGCAAAGGCCGCGGCGTGATCAGCATCTGCGCCGCCGCCGGCCAGGGTGTCGTCGCGATCCTCGAGGCCCCGGGAGGTGCCAAGTAGCCATGGCCGATCGTTACTCGCAACTCGTCAACGCGCCGGTCGTCTCGACCGTCGCCAAGCAGCTCGGGCTGCCGCAGCCGGTCGCGCTCGACCGCTACCAGCCCGGCCAGCCGGCGGTCGCCGGCCCGGTGCTCTACGACGCCGCGCCGGAAGGCCGGCTCGGCAAGCAGATCGCCGCGATCCTCGACAGCGTCAAGGCCGAACGCGCCGGCGCCGAGGGCAAGGCGAAGGCGCTGGTCTTCGACGCGACCGGGATCGCCGACTCGACCGAGCTGGTCGAGCTGCAGCGCTTCTTCTACCCCGGCGTGCCGCGCCTACAGCGCAGCGGCCGCGCGATCGTCCTCGGCACCCCGCCGGCCGAAGCCGGCTCGGTCGAGGCCCACATCGCCCAGCGGGCGCTGGAGGGCTTCACCCGCTCGCTCGGCAAGGAGATCGGCGGTAAGGGAAGCACGGCGCAGCTCGTCTACGTCGAGCCGGGCGCCGAGGACCAGTTGGAGTCGACGCTGCGCTTCCTCCTCTCGCCCAAATCGGCCTACGTCTCCGGCCAGGTGATCCGGGTCGGCAAAGGCGTCGCCCCCAGCCCGAAGCTCGACTGGGAGCAGCCGCTCGCCGGCAAGGTGGCACTGGTCACCGGTGCCTCGCGCGGAATCGGCGCCGCGATCGCCGACACCCTCGCCCGCGACGGCGCCGAAGTCGTCGGCCTCGACATCCCCCAGGCCGAGGCCGACCTTAAGGCCGTCACCGATGCGATCGGCGGCCGCTCGATCGCGGTCGACATCACCGCCGAGGACGCGCCGGAGAAGATCGCCGCCGAGCTCTCCGACGGCGTCGACGTCGTCGTCCACAACGCCGGCGTGACCAAAGACCGGACGATCGCGAAGATGCCGGAGGAGCGCTGGACGCAGCTGATGGAAATCAACCTCTCCAGCGAGGAGCGGATCGACGAGGCGCTGCTGGCGAAGAAACTGCTGCGGCCGAACGGGCGCATCGTCTGCGTCTCCTCGATGTCGGGGATCGCCGGCAACGGCGGCCAGACCAACTACGCCGCCTCCAAGGCCGGCGTGATCGGGATGGTCGAAGCGATGGCGCCGGAGCTGGCGAAGCGCAAAGCGACGATCAACGCCGTCGCCCCGGGCTTCATCGAGACCCAGATGACCGGGGCGATGCCGATCGGCCCGCGCGAAGCCGGCCGCCGGCTCTCCAGCCTCTCGCAGGGCGGCCTGCCGGTCGACGTCGCCGAGACGATCGCCTGGTTCGCCAGCCCCGCCTCGACCGGCGTCAACGGCAACACGGTCCGCGTCTGCGGCCAGAACCTGTTGGGGGCGTAGCCGCCGATGGCGAAGACCCTCGACAGCTCCCCCAGCATCCTGCCGCTCTACGCGCGGGCGGCGCTGCCGATGATCCCGGGCGCCTCGCTGCTGCCGTTCGTCCCGGGCGGCGGCGGCGAGATCCCCGACGGGCTCGACCTCGAGTTGGCCGGTGTCAGCGCCAAGCCCGAGGACGTCGCTGCCTACGCCAAGGTCTGCGGCTTCGCCCTCCGCGACACCCTGCCGCCGACCTACCCGCACATGCTCGCCTTCCCGCTGCACATGGCGGTGATGAGCAACGGCTCCTTCCCCTTCGGCGCGGTCGGCCTCGTCCACGTCGAGAACTCGATCGCGCAGCACCGGCCGATCGGGATCGACGAGGAGATGACGATCCGCGTCCGACCGACGAAGCTGCAGCCGCACCCGAAAGGCAAGACCTTCTCGTTGGAGACCGAGGTCCTGGTCGACGGCGAGGTGGTCTGGGAGAGCACCAGCACGATGCTCCGCCGCGGCAAGGGCGACGGCGACGCACCGAAGGCCGAGAAGGGCTTCGAGTCGCTTGATACCGACGCCCCCACCGCGGCCGAATGGAAGCTCCCCGGCGACCTCGGCCGCCGCTATGCCGGCGTCTCCGGCGACCGCAACCCGATCCACATGCACTCGCTGACCGCGAAGCCGCTCGGCTTCCCCGGCGCGATCGCGCATGGGATGTGGACGAAGGCGCGGGCGCTGGCGCAGCTGGAAAGCGAGCTGCCGGACAGCTTCGAGGTCGACGTCCGCTTCCGCAAGCCGGTCCTGCTCCCGGCCCGCGTCGTCTTCGCCGAGCAGGACTCGGGCAAGGAGATCCTCTTCGCTGTCCGCGACGCGAAGAAGGGCACGCCACACCTCGACGGACGCGTAAAGCCGCTAGAGGCCAAATCCAAAACCGCCAAAACCACCGGAAGGAAGAAAGCGAAGTGACGACCACCACCGAGAACAAGGGGATGGCGGAGCGCAGCATGGGCTACGGCCTGCGGGCGCTGAACCGCCTCGCCGGCTCCGACCTCCTGGATCGCATCCGCATCCGCAAAGGGGTCGAGAAGGCCCTCTTCCAGGGCACCAAGAACGGCTTCAAGGGCGCGACCGCGGCAGGCCGCACCTTCAAGGCCGCCCAGTCGCTGGGCAAACCCGCCCGCCAGAAGAAGGGCAAATCGAAGGGCCTCTTCGACCTCACGCCCGACGACGAGCAGCAGATGTTCCAGGAGGCGGGCCGCTCCTTCGCCGCGGACCAGATCCGCCCCGCGGCGCTGAAGGCCGACGAGGACCGCGAGACCCCGAAGGAGATCCTCGACCAGACGGTCGAGCTCGGCGTCGCCATGCTCGGCGTCCCCGAGGAGCTCGGCGGCGTGATGACCGAGCAGTCGGCGGTGACTGCCGTCCTGATCGGCGAGGCGCTCGCCCACGGCGACATGGGCATCGCCTACGCCGCTCTCGCCCCCGGCGCCGTCGCCACCGCGATCGGCCTCTGGGGCAGCGCCGAGCAGGAGGCCACCTACCTGCCGGCCTTCACCGGCGAGGACGTCCCCGCCGCGGCGCTGGCGATCCTCGAGCCGCAGCCGCTCTTCGACCCCTTCGCGCTGGAGACGAAGGCGAAGAAGAAAGGTGAGGAGTGGGTCCTCAGCGGCGCCAAGTCGCTGGTCGCCCGCGCCAAGGACTGCGAGCTCTTCGTCGTCGCCGCCGACGCCGAGGGCATCGGCCCGGCCCTGTTCGTGGTCGAGTCCGGCGCCAAAGGCCTCTCGGTCGAAGACGAACCGGCGATGGGCCTGCGCCCCGCCGCCACCGGCCGCCTGCTGATCGACAAAGTCAAACTGCCGGCGAGCGCGCTGCTCGGCGAGGGCAACGCCAAAGCCAAGGACTACGCCGCCTGCGTCAACCGCTCGCGGATCGCCTGGTGCGCCCTCGCCACCGGCACCGCGCAGGCGGTGCTCGACTACGTGATCCCCTACGTCAACGACCGCCAAGCGTTCGGCGAACCGGTCTCCAACCGCCAGGGCGTCGCCTTCGCGGTGTCCGACATCGGCATCGAGCAGAACGGGATGCGCCTGAGCACCTACCGGGCCGCGAGCCGCGCCGACCGCGGCGAGAGCTTCGCCCGCGAGGCCGCCCTCGCCCGCCGGCTCTGCACCCAGAAGGGGATGCAGATCGGCTCCGACGGCGTCCAGCTGCTCGGCGGCCACGGCTTCGTCAAGGAGCACCCGGTCGAGCGCTGGTACCGAGATCTCCGAGCTGCGGGCGTGATGGAGGGCGCCCTGCTCGTCTAGGCACGGCCCAGATGAGCGAAAGGAAAGAACCATGACGATCAACCTCGAGATACCGAAGAAGTTCAAACCGCTGGTCAGCCAGGCGAACCAGGTCGCCACCGAGGTGTTCCGGCCGATCTCGCGCAAATACGACGAGGCCGAGCACGCCTACCCGAAAGAGCTCGACATGCTCGCCTCCCTGATCGACGGGATGAACGAGGGCTCGGACGCTGGCGCCGGCGCCGCCGGGGTGCGTCGCGAGAAAAGCGACGACGGCGAGAACCGCAACGGCTCCAACCTCTCCACCGTGCTCGGCATCATCGAGCTCTGCTGGGGCGACGTCGGCCTGCTGCTCTCGATGCCGCGCCAGGGGCTCGGCAACTCGGCGATCGCCTCGGTCGCGACCGAGGAGCAGCTGAAGAAGTACGGCGGCAAGTGGGCGGCGATGGCGATCACCGAGCCGGAAGCCGGCTCGGACTCGGCCGCGATCCGCACCACCGCCGAGCTCGACGGCGACGAGTACGTCTTGAACGGCGAGAAGATCTTCGTCACCTCGGGCGACCGGGCCGACCTGATCGTCGTCTGGGCCTCGCTGGACCGCTCGAAAGGGCGGGCGGCGATCAAGTCGTTCATCGTCGAGCGCGACAACCCGGGCCTCAAGCTCGACCGGCTCGAGCACAAGCTCGGGATCCGCGCCTCCGACACCGCCAACTTCACCCTGCAGGACTGCCGGGTGCCGAAAGAGGCGCTGCTCGGCGACCCCGAGGTGAAGGAGAAGGGCTTCGCCGGGGTGATGGAAACGTTCGACAACACGCGGCCGCTGGTCGCCGCGATGGCCGTCGGCGTCACCCGCGCGGCGCTGGAGGAGACCCGCAAGTGCCTGAAAGAGGCGGGTGTGAAGGTCGACTACGACAAGCCCGCCCTCTCCCAGCACGCCGCCGCCGCGCGGTTCCTGGAGATGGAGGCCGACTACGAGGCCGCCTGGCTGCTCACCCTCCAGGCCGCCTGGATGGCTGACAACTCGAAGCCGAACTCGCTGCAGGCCTCGATGGCCAAGGCGAAGGCGGGGCGCACCTGCGTCGACGTCACCCTCGGCTGCGTCGAGCTGTGTGGCTCGGTCGGCTACGGCGAGAACGAGCTGCTGGAGAAGTGGGCCCGCGACTCGAAGATCCTCGACATCTTCGAGGGCACCCAGCAGATCCAGCTGCTGATCGTCGCCCGTCAGCTGCTGAAGAAGACCTCCTCCGAACTCAGGTAGCCAGGAGGCAGGGATAATCCTCGATCCGTGAATCTGATCGAGGACTTGCTGGAACGATCCCCGGCCTCACGGCTGGGGATCGTTTCCGTTGACGCCGAAGGCAATCGGCGGGACTGGCACTTCGGGGAACTGGTTGCCAAATCGGCGGGGCTCTCCGGCGCCTTCGCGGCGCGGGGGGTGCGGCGCGCGGACGTGGTGATGACGCTCGCCGGGAATCGGATCGAGTGGGTGCTGAGCCTCCTCGCCTGCTGGCGGATGGGGGCGGTGGCGCTGCCTTGCAGCACGATGCTGCGGCGGCATGACCTCGAGTACCGGGTCGCCGCCGCCGATCCGAAGCTCTGCGTCGGCGAGGAAGCGCTGCTGGCGGAGATGCCGGACGGGGTGCCGCTGATGACGATGGCTGACGTCGCCGCGGCGATGGACGAGGACCAGCCGCAGGAGACGCCGGCCGCGATCGAGGAGATGGAGGCCGAGGACCCGGCGCTGATCGTCTTCACCTCCGGCACGACCGGCGAGCCGCGGGGCGTCGTCCACGCGTACCGCTACCTGCTCGGCCAGCGAGTCCAGGCGGAGCACTGGTTCGGCTCGCGCGAGGGCGACCTCGCCTGGTGCACGACCGCCACCGGCTGGTCGAAGTCGGCCCGCAACGTCTTCCTCGCCCCCTGGATCACCGGCGCCGCCGCGGTCATCCACGAGGGCCGCTTCGACCCGGCCGAGCGGCTCGACTTCGCCGAGGCGCTCGGGGTCAACGTCCTCTGCCAGGCACCGACCGAGTACCGGATGCTGGCCCGGCGCACGCAGCTGCGGCCGCTGCCGGCGCTGCGGCGCATGGTCTCGGCCGGAGAGCCGCTCGACCCGGAGACGATCGCCGCCTTCAAAGCGGCGACCGGCCTCGAGCCCGCCGACGGCTACGGCCAGACCGAGACCGGCCACGTCACCGCCAACCTCGTCGGCGAGCCGGCCCGCCAGGGCTCGATGGGCAAACCGCTGCCGGGAATGGAGACCCGGATCGTCGAGGGCGAACTGCAGCTGCGCGCCTCCTCCTCCCCCACCTTCTTCTCCCGCTACCTCGACGGCGAGCGCTTCGAGGGCGAGTGGTGGCAGACCGGCGACCTCGTCCGCGAAGACGACGAGGGCTACCTCTTCTTCGAGGGCCGCGGCGACGACATCATCCTCTCCTCCGGCTACCGGATCGGCCCGACCGAGGTCGAGTCCGCCCTCCTCTCCCACCCCGCGGTCGCCGACGCCGCCGCGGTCGCCGCCCCCGACCCCGAGCGCGGCTCCGTCGTCCGCGCCATCGTCGTCCTCCGCAACGCCATAAGCGACAGCACTTCAGGCGACGACCTCGCCCATGAGCTGCAGGAGCACTGCAAACGCGAGACCGCCCCCTACAAGTTCCCCCGCATCGTCGAGTTCGTCGACGAGCTGCCGAAGACCAGCAGCGGCAAGATCAAGCGCGCCCAGCTACGGAACGGCTAGGCCCTCGGCCACGTCGACCGGCCTGCCGAGGTGGAAGCCCTGGGCCATGTCGACGCCGTACTCGCGCAGCAGCTCCGTCGTCTGCTCGTCCTCGACGAACTCGGCGATCGTGCGCTTGCCGAGGCCGCGGGCGATCTCGACGATCGCCTTGACGACGAGTTGGTCGGCGTCGTTCTGAGCCATTTCGCGGATGAAGGTGCCGTCGATCTTGATCACGTCGAAGGGCACCTTCTTCAGGTAGGCGAAGGGGCTGAAGCCAGCGCCGTAGTCGTCGATCGCGACTTCGCAGCCGAACTCGGTCAGCCGGTCGGCGAAAGCACCGGCGGTGTCGTAGTCGTCGACCCGCGCGGACTGGGTGATCTCGAAGGTGCAGCGGGACGGGTCCGCCTCGCCTTCGTCGAGCCGCCGTTCGATGAACTCGAGCACCGAGAGGTCGGTCAGCGAGGCGCCGGAGAGGTTCATGTGCAAGGAGACGGGGTCGCCCGCGCGCTGGCGGTCGGCCATCATCTCCAGCGCCCGCGCCACCACCCAGCGGTCGAGCTCCTGCACCATGCCGGAGCGCTCGGCGACCTCGATGAAGGAGGCGGCCGGCAGCAGCTCGCCCTCCTCGCCGGTCATCCGCAGGAAGAGCTCGTAGCGCTCGATCCCGCCCGAAGTGAGGCTGCGGATCGGCTGGGTCGCCAGGCTCAGCCGGTTCTGGGTCAGCGCGTCGCGGATCCTGGCGCTGGTCGTCTGCGCGCGCCGCGGCTCGCCGCTCTGCTCGCCCGGCGCATTGAAGAGCATGATCCGGTTGCGGCCCTCCCCCTTGGCCTGGTACATCGCCTGGTCGGCGGCGAGCAGGACCGCTTCGGAGCCGGCGCCGCCCTGGCCGCCGAACATCGCGATCCCGACGCTGATCGAGGCGGGAGCTGTCTCGGCATCGGACGCGAAGCCCTCGGCCACCTGCGCCCGCAGGTCCTCGCCCAGCTGCAGCGCCCCGGCGGTATCGGTCTGCGGCATCAACACCGCGAACTCGTCGCCGGAGAGGCGGGCAACGAGGTCGGTGCCGCGGACGCGCTCGCGGAGGATGTCGGCGACGCGGCGGATCAGCCGGTCGCCCGACTGGTGCCCGAGCTTGTCGTTGACCTCCTTGAGCCCGTCGATGTCGATCACCATCACCGCCCCGCGGCCGCCGTAGCGCGCCGTGAAGGAGACGTACTGGTCGAGCTCGGAGCGGAAACGACGCCGGTTCAGCAGCCCGGTGAGCGAGTCGTGGTCGGCAAGGAAGCGCAGTTCGGCCTCGGTTTTCTCCGCGCGCTCGAGCGCCCCCTGGACCACCGCCCGGTCTTCCGGCGCCAGCTTCGCCAGGACCGCCTCGACGGCAGGATCCGGGCCTCCCCCTTTGCGCGCGTTATTCATCAGGTTGAAGGTATTCGGTTACCCGGCGAGCGTGGCTCAACAATCGATGAACCCCGCCGTAGACCCGAATTTCAGCTAGGCCGGCGGCCTAATACTTGACTTGTTCGTCCCCGGGTAAGTTCAGGGGATGCCGAACCGCCTCGCGCAGGAGACCAGCCCCTATCTGCTCCAGCACCAGGACAACCCGGTCGACTGGTATCCATGGGGGCCGGAGGCATTGGAGCGGGCGCGGGAGGAGGACAAACCGATCCTGCTCTCGGTCGGCTACAGCGCCTGCCACTGGTGCCACGTGATGGAGCGCGAGTCCTTCGAGGACCCCGAGACCGCCGCCTACATGAACGAGCACTTCGTCCCGATCAAGGTCGACCGCGAGGAGCGCCCCGACGTCGATGCGATCTACATGGAGGCGGTGCAAGCGATGACCGGCCACGGCGGCTGGCCGATGACGGTCTTCCTCGACCCCGAGGGCGTCCCCTTCTACGGCGGCACCTACTTCCCGCCCGACACCAGCCGCGGCATGCCGAGCTTCCAGATGGTGATGGAAGCGGTCGTCCACGCCTTCGAGACCCAGCGCGAGGAAATCCGCGAACGGGCTGCGGGGACGCGGGCGCGACTGGCGGCGCTGGGCGAAGTCGAGCCGCGCGACCTGCCGGAGACGGCCGCGCTGGAGGAGGCGATGCAACGTCTGCTCTCGGTGGCGGACCGCCGCAACGGCGGCTTCGGCGGCGCTCCGAAGTTCCCGCCCGCCTCCTCGCTGGAGCTGCTGCTGGCACGCGGCGAAACCGAGGTGGTCGAGCTGACCCTGGACAGGATGCTCGGCGGCGGCATCTACGACCAGCTCGGCGGCGGCTTCGCCCGCTACTCGGTCGACGCGATCTGGCTCGTCCCCCACTTCGAGAAGATGCTCTACGACAACGCCCTGCTCGCCCGCATCTACCTGCACGGCTGGCAGCGGCTCGGCCACGCGCGCTACCGCCGCGTCTGCGAGGAGACGCTGGACTGGATGCTGCGCGAGATGCGCGGCCCCGAGGGCGGCTTCTACTCGGCCCTGGACGCCGACTCCGAGGGCGAGGAGGGCAGGTTCTACGTCTGGACCCCCGACCAGATCCGCGGGGTGCTGGGTGAGCGCGCCGAGGCCCTGACCGAGTACTACGGCGTCACCGAGGAGGGCAACTTCGAGGGCGCGAGCGTGCTTCATCTCGCCGGTGGCGCCAGGGCCGCGGAGCCGGAGGGGCTGGACGCGATGCGCCGGGCGCTGTTCGATGCCCGGGCGCAGCGGGTGCGGCCGGGGCTCGACGACAAGCGGCTGGCCTCGTGGAATGCGCTGGCGATCGCGGCGCTGGCCGAGGCCGGGGCCGTCCTCGGCCGCGAGGACTACCTCGACGCCGCCCGCGCCTGCGCCGCCTTCCTGCTCGACCAGCTGCGGGACGAGGCCGGCAACCTCCTGCGCACCTACAAAGACGGCCGCGCCCACCTCAACGCCTACCTCGAGGACCACGCCTTCCTCCTCGAGGCACTGCTGACCCTCTACGAATCCACCTTCGAAGCGCGCTGCTTCACTGAGGCGCGAGCGCTGGCGGACGTCACGATCGAGCGCTTCGGCGACCTCGAGCGCGGCGGCTTCTACTCGACCTCCTCCGACCACGAGGAGCTGATCGCCCGCCGCAAGGAGGTCGGCGACCACCCGATCCCCTCCGGCAACAGCTCGGCGGCGATGGGCATGCTCCGGCTCGCCGCCCTCACCGGCGACCGCCGCTACGCGGAGGCCGGCGAAGGCGTCTTCGCCCTCTTCGCCCAGCCGGCGGTCGAGCACCCCGACGCCTTCGCCCATCTGCTGCGAGCGCTCGACTTCCACCTCTCCCCCACCCGCGAGGTGGCCCTGGTGGGCGACAAGCTCGACAGCCTCGCCGCCATCGTCCGCGAGCAGTCCCGCCCCCACCTCGTCCTCGCCGGTGGCCCTGAGGGCTCCAGCGAGCCGCCCCTACTCGCCGACCGCACTACCGTCGACGGCAAGCCCGCGGCCTACGTCTGCGAGAACTTCGCCTGCCAGCTCCCGGTCACGGGCCCCGGAGAGCTGCAGCGCCAGCTAGAGGATCGGTAAGAAGTTTTCGATCTCATACGGGGTGACCTGCACCCGGTAGTCGTCCCATTCCTGCCGCTTGATCTCGACGAAGCGGCGGAAGGTGTGCTCGCCGAGGGTGCGCAGGACCAGCTCCGACTCGGCGGCGACCTCGATCGCCTCGCCCAGCGTCGCCGGCAGCTGCTCGATCCCCTGATGGGAGAGCTCCTCTTGGGAGAGGTGGTAGAGGTTCTGCTCCATCGGCTCCGGCAGCTCGTAGCCCTTCTCGACCCCTTCCAGCCCCGCCTGCAGCATCCCCGCGAAGCAGAGGTAGGGGTTCGCGGCCGGGTCGGGGCAGCGCAGCTCGGCCCGGGTCGCCGACTCCTTGCCGGGGTGGTAGAGCGGCACCCGGATCAGCGCCGAGCGGTTGCGGCGCGACCAGGCCAGGTAGACCGGCGCCTCGTAGCCCGGCACCAGGCGCTTGTAGGAGTTGACCCACTGGGCGAAGAGCGGCGAGATCTCGCGCGCGTGCTTGAGCTGGCCGGCGATGAACGACTTCGCCACCGGTGAGAGGTAGTAAGGGTCGTCCTCGTCGTAGAAGGCGTTCTTGCCATCGCGGCTGAGCGACTGGTGGACGTGCATCCCCGACCCGTTCTCGCCGAACAGCGGCTTCGGCATGAAGGTCGCGTGGTAGCCGTACTTCATCGCGTACTCCTTGACGACGATGCGGTAGGTCATGCAGTCGTCGGCCATTTCGAGCGCGTTCTTGTAGCGCATGTCGACCTCGTGCTGGGAGGGGCCGACCTCGTGGTGGGTGTACTCGACGTGGATGCCGAGCTTCTCCAGCGCCAGCACCGTCTCCCGCCGCAGGTCGGAGCCGGCGTCGAGCGTGGTCAGGTCGAAGTAGCCGCCCTCGTCGAGGGGTTCCGGGGCGCCGCCGGCCGGCTTGGCGGAGCGGAAGTAGAAGTACTCCAGCTCGGGGCCGATGTTGTAGGCGTCGAAGCCCATCTCTTCGGCCCGTTTCAGCGCCCGCCGCATGATCCAGCGCGGGTCGCCCTCGTAGGGGCCGCCGCCGGGGACGCGGATGTCGCAGAACATACGGGCGACCGCGTCCTCCTCGGGCCGCCACGGGATCAGGGCGAAGGTGGTGGGGTCGGGCACGGCCAGCATGTCGGACTCCTCGATCGGGTTGAAGCCGGTGATCGAGGAGCCGTCGAAGCCCATCCCGCCTTCGAAGGCGTCATCCAGCTCAGAGGCGTTGACCGAGAAGCTCTTCAGCTGGCCGAGGACGTCGGTGAACCAGAGGCGAATGAAGCGGACGTCGTGCTCCTTGACGAGCTCGATGACGTCAGCGGCGCTGCGGGGTTGCTCTGCCATGCCTCATTGCCTCCTTGGCTGTTGCGAAGGCCGCAACGGTAGCCAAATGAACCGAGGCGGTGCTGAGAGCCGTATTAGCGGGTAGAGAAAAGGCTCCCTAACCGGCTTGAAAGCGTCCGGACAACCAGGTATAACTTACGTCAAGTAAGTAAGCGGCTAAAAGTAAAGTAAAGGCCACGTAACGGCTCTGTTAAGCCAAAAGTGCCGCCTCAGGGACAGAGCCAGAAGCGAGAAGCGACGTGACGGTAAAAACCGCAGTAAGCAGATTTCAAATCCACGACGAGCTGACGGCGCCTGACGAGAGCGCTCCTCTCATCAAGACCATCCAGGCCGCCGGCGGCGCGGTGACGAAGTTCGTCGGCGTGCTGGCCGGGGCGCCGGCTGTCCTACGCGCGTACACGCGGATGCGCTCGGAGCTGCGCGGCGGAGTCCTGCCGCAGGCGACGAGGGAGCGGATCGCGCTGGCTGTCGCCGAGCACCGCGAAGACAACTACAGCATCGCCCAGCACGCCAAGTCGGCCCGCCGGGCGGGGCTCGGCCTCGACGAGGTCTCCAAAGCCCGCAGCTTCACCTCGGGCGACCCCAAGGAGGCGGCCCTGCTCGCCTACCTGAAGGAGGCTCTCGACGCCGAAGGCCCGCCGCCCCTGCACCTCCACGAGGAGGCGCGTGAGATCGGCTGGACCGACGAGGAGATCCTCGAGGCGGTCGGGCACCTGGCGCTGAACGAGTTCCAGAGCCTGATTGCCAGCGCAGCTGCTTTGCCCAAAGACCAGGCTGGGCCGCGGGTCCTCCCCTCAGCTGCGTAAGCCTCTGGGGGGTCGGGCGCCCCTCTCCAGACACAAGCTCGCTATGGCTCGTTGTTGAGCGTCTGGAGAGGGGCGCCCGACCCCCTTTGACAGTTTCGCGGGCTAGCGACCCTCTACGAGGGTGGCGGTGTAGAGCAGGCGTGCGGTGGTGTATTTGCAGCCATAGGTGGCGCGGCGGCCGACCTTTTGCTGGGGTTCGCCCTGGCGGATGTCGGTGGCGTTTTTGCAGGCGCCGGGTTCGCGGCTGGCGAGCCAGACGTTGTTCGCGGAGAGTTCCTGCGCGAAGGCCGGCGCCCAGGTGGGAACGCTGAGGCCGACGACGTCGCCCTTTTCAACCTTGAGGTTGGAGCCGAATTCGACCGTCTGGCCGAGGTAGGGAGAGAGCACTTTGATCGAGCCCTGGCTGCGCAGGGTATAGCGCGGCGGCTCGGTGCCGGCGACGCGGCGGAGGATCGCCAGGCGCGCCTCGGGCGGGGTCCCGAAGAAGCCGTTGAAGAAGGTGCGCTGGCTGTTGGTCGGCTGCGCCAGCGTCAGCGTCCAGTGCTTGATCGTGCCGTCGTGCGGCACCAGGAACGGCAGCCGCGTCTGGCCGTTGTCGACCTGGAAGCCGGTGACGCTGCCGATCGCCTGGCAGGGAAGATCGGGGCAGGACGGGTCCGGTTCGGTCGACGTCTTGCCGAGGATCACGCTGGTGCGCGGGGCCTTGGCGGCGTCGCTGTCGGCGACCGCGCTGACGAGCAGCGCCAGCGAGCAGGCGAGCAGGCCGAAGACCAGCAGGCGCCCCCTCCCCGTCCCGGCGATAGGCACTGCTACGGGCGAAAACCTCGACATCGACGCTGCTCCTCTCGTTCTTTGGCACTGCCTGGAACACGGCAGCCTAGCCCGCGGAGCGGCTGGAGAAGCCGCAATTAGCGACTGTGGAGGCCGCTGGCGTAGCTGAGGGCGATCGCGTAGCGGACCCGGCCTACGCCTTCGAAGTCGAGGGCTTCGCTCGCCGCCTTGGTGAAGTCCCAAGCGCGCCCCTTCACATAGGGGCCGCGGTCGATCACCTGGGTGACGAGGACATGGCCGTGGTAGACGAACTTGACAGTCGTCCCACAGGCCAGTTTCTTGTGTGCGACGCCGAGGGTGCTCGGGCGCAGGGTCTGCCCGCAGGCGGTCTTGCGCCCCCACATGCTCGGACCGCCGTACCAACTGGCGCCGGCGTAGCGGAAGGGGCTGTAGGCGAGTTCGTCTTCGGAGGCGCTGGCGCTGGAGGCGCCGCCGGTCGCGGCCTTGGCGCCGGTCGCGGCACCGGCCATCAGCGCCAAGATGGCAGCCAGGGCAAGAGCCCAGCGCAGGGAGGTTTGGTTGATCGTCGGCATCTCTTTCCAGGCGCTTACGGGGTTAGCTGACGGGCTCGCGCTGAAAGAGCTGCGCTACGCGGCACTCGCCGCGATTCGCCCCAACTGATTGGGCCCCCCGCTCTTCGCGATATGTAGGCGAAGATTCAGCGGAAGTTGGCGGCATGTTAGCAACCGTTAAGACAGAAAAACGTGCATACGTTTGGAATGGGATCCCTAGGCATAGAAAAAGCCTCCAAATGGAGGCTTTTTCCGTAGCGGGCCTGTAAGCCGGATCCTGTCTTGAGCGGCCATCTATCTATGCGACCTACCTGGACCTCGCCGAGCCGGGTCGACGGTCCTGCTTGGCCTTGCACCGGGCGGGGTTTGCCTGGCCGCCGCGTCACCGCGACGCCGGTGCGCTCTTACCGCACCATTTCACCTTTG
>Ga0070682_100000118_pt1 | contig 69404 bp, 63 predicted proteins | sample KBSC63LmetaG_FD_64668 | JGI IMG/M metagenome (GOLD analysis project Ga0070682, IMG submission 64668) | Corn rhizosphere microbial communities from Kellogg Biological Station, Michigan, USA - KBS C6-3L metaG | ecosystem: Host-associated > Plants > Roots > Rhizosphere | place: USA: Michigan...
TGATTCAGATTGGTTAACAATTCTGGCGCAGTGTTTACACACCCTGCAATCCAGCGGTCGTGATTTCAGTAAGTGAAGTCTGCCTGCCAGCCTCGCTTCGCTAATATGATTGCTCACTCGTAGTCCACAAACAGTGCTCCTGCCATTGCCGTTTACCAAATGACAAACGGAGCTTTGAATACTTCCGGCGAACATCATCGTCCCTCCGACGTTTGAATTTCGAACAGAACATCAAAGCGACCGAGGAACGTGCAACGGGTATACCGTTCAATTAACGTCGCGAGCGATCGGGTAGTAAGACAAGGCGGTCCGTTACGTTGTGATCAGGCGACCCGTGGAAGTTTGAACGCGCAGAGTGTACGATCCGTCCGGCCTTCATGATTACCGACAATGAATTTCAGGTGCACTAAATGTGTGGTCGCTTCACCCTAGTAAAGCCCGGCAAGATCAAATTTCAGCGCGTCGGGCAGCCAACGCAGCCGCTGTTTCCGCGTTATAACATCGCGCCCAGCCAAACGGTCCTTGCACTCGCAGACTTTGGCGACGGCGTGGAGTGGTCTTCCCTCACCTGGGCCCTCATTCCCTCGTGGAGCAAAGACGGAAAGGGATTCATCAACGCGCGTTGTGAAACCCTCGAAGAGAAAGCGAGTTTCAGCGAGTCGTTCAGGGAGCGGCGCTGTTTGATTCCGGCGGATGGCTTTTTCGAGTGGCGGCGGGCAGGCCGGGCGAAACAACCCTTCTATTTTCAGTTGCAGAATGAAGGGACCTTCGCTTTCGCCGGCGTCTGGGACCGCTGGCAGAACAACGGCAAGACGGTGATCTCCTGCGCAATAATTACGACTGAAGCAAACGAACTATTAAGTCCAATCCACGATCGCATGCCCGTCATCCTGCAACCGGCGGCCTACGACGCCTGGCTCGATCCAAAAACCGAACCCCAGGTACTTAACCGCCTGCTGCAACCCTTTCCAGCTTCGGAAATGAAAAGTTACCCGGTCGGCAGCACGGTAAACTATCCCGATAAGGATACTGCCGAAATCATTGTGCGAGTTGACGCCGAGCGCGGCACTACTCCGAGCCTTTTTTAGAAATATGCTGCGCGTTTTTAGAACAAGGGTTCCGCCTTACCCAGTCTTGTTTAAATACGCCCTGCCAGCACTTGCCCTTCAATACGCTGAATTTGTGGTGGCATTTCGATTGCCGTTGCGCCTTCAAGCTTCGGCGGGCATGGGGAGGGCGGCAATGCAATCTTCGACCAACAACGTAAGCTGGCAAAGCTGGACACAGAAGTGGGGCGATTGGAACAGTTGGCGTCAGAACGCCTTTGCTCCAGTCACCGCAGCGAAAACTTTTAGCGGACCCATTGCCGCAACCGGCCAGGCGTTGCAGCTGGCAGCACGCACGGCACTGGTGAAGTTTTCGTTGCAACCGCTAGCAGCGGCAGCTGCGAAAAGACGATAGCCAGACGTAAAGCGTGCGCACCGGATTGCGGTCTGTGACAAGCGCCGCTCATAGTTGTAGAATGCGGGCAACGGCGATGGGTTGCTGGGGTGAGGACAGTAACCCGCTGAGGCTGAACGTCTCACGCCACCGAATTGAGGCCGGGTCAAACCCGGCCTCTCCGGTTTTTAGACCTGAATATTCTCAGGCTCTGATCGCTACGACTTCGAGATACTCACCCGCAACGGGGTGTGCTGATTGTCGATGATTCTATCGCTAACGAGCAATCGACAATCGACAATCGGCAATCAAGAAGACCCACCCGCGACCGCGTGGTGGTACTGACATCATCCAGCCGCCAGTTCATTCCCCTGGAGTCAAGCGTGCGATTCCTTAGTTACGGTTCATCGTTTCCTTAGTTACGGTTCATCGTTTCCTTACGGTTCATCGTTTCCTTAGTCATGGTTCATCGTTTTCGCGGTCTTCATATTGTTCAGTTCGCGCGCCATTGATAGATGTTCCTCGAGCGTCGGCAACTTTGAGCCGGCAAAGGCTTTGACATCCGCGTCTCGCGCCATTCGCGATTCGCGCTTGAAGGCCGCCACGTCCTGAATGTGGTCGTTCAACATATCGCGCGCGTAAGCACGATCGAAGGCCGCCCCTGAAAGACGTGCAAGCCGGTTCATAACTGCCTTGTGCTTCGGGTCGAGCGACGTCGGCAACGTAATTCCTTTGGCCGACGCCAGAGTAGTCAATTCGCTATTCGCAGCCGAATGATCGTCGACCATTTTTTGGCCGAAAGTTTTGATCGCGTCACTCGTGCCTTTTTGTGTCGCCAACCGGCCCAGTTCCACCTCAGCCATGCCGCCCATTGCTGCTTCCAGCACAAACTTGCGGTCAGACACACTGAGTTTCGCCGGCACCATCGCAGTCGTCAAACTGTTGCTGTTTTGGTTGAGATGAGTGCCGGTCTTCGCCGTTACGATTGCGCCCACTAACAAGAAACACGCGAGTGCCGTTAGCTGAGCTATTTTTATTACTTGTTTGTTCATAATCCTCTCCTTCCCTTTCCTTGTTCTGCTTTGGAATTAGCCGTTAGCGCGGACCACGGCCACCGCGCACCTGAAGGCCCATCAGCCTTGCCGGAAACGTGCCGAAGTCTTCGACCTCCCAGGTGTTACCATCCCTTAAACGAATACGAGCCGCGGGAATCAGCATTCCCTGGTTTTGCCCACTCCCGAGAAACAGTTCCGCATATCCAAAGCGATAATTTTCAGAACGCGCGCCGTATCGCAGTTCGGAAAAGCGCAGCGTACGCTCGAACAGCACGATCAGTTTTGTGCCGCCATCCTGTTCGGTGGCGATAATCGCGTTGGCTGGAATACCAACACCCGATCCGATCGAAATTCTGCCGGCGTTCATTCTCGAGAGCGTGCGAAGTAATTCGTCCTGTCCGCCCGTTTGCAGTGAGCGATTTAGTTGTTCCACTTCCGCTGCTGAACTCAGATGATCAATGTGCAGCGTAAAAGAGCGCGATTGCGCAGCCCGAAAGTTGCCAAAATAGTAGGACGTGCCCGTGATGACGCGGCCCGCCCAACGGTCAAACTGCCCACGAGCCTCAAAGGTCGCGTGCGCCACTAGCATGAAGGCCATAGCGATCACCACTACAGCACGACGCAAAATAATTCTACTTTTCATTCTTCCTCCCAGGAGATGATGAGTTGGGGGAATTTGATCGAAGCCTAACGCTGCGGACGGCAGACGTCTGTACGGTCGATTACGAAAGCGCCGCTCCTTCAAGTGCAGTTTTGAGAATCAGACAGCAACTCGCGCTATGCGTAATTTCGCCCTGCTGGACCATCTCGACGGCTCTGTCCAATTTCACTTTGAAGAACTTGATGTCTTCCGTTCCTTCCTGTTCCGTTCCTGTTTCGGTCAAACTCTTCGCGACGTACAAGTGCAATGGACAAAAGATGACGGACGTATCCATATTAATTGCGCCGAGCGAGCGCCAATCTTTTGCCTCGATTCCAATCTCCTCTTTCAACTCCTTTTTCGCAGCGGCCAGGGGCTCCTCGCCATCGTCAACGCCGCCGCTTACCACTTCCACGCTCTCCTTATCGATTGCATACCGGTGTTGCTTCGTGAGATAGATTTCGCCCGTATCGTCTATCGCCAGAATTGCCACCCCCGGCTTGAGATTGACCGTAGCGTATGTGCCATCCTTGCCGTCCGGTCTGACAACCTCGTCAACGTTCAACTGGACGAATTCGTCGCGATAAATCTCCTTCGATCTTTTAACTTGCCATCGGCCTCGGTTCATCCCGCTTTGTCCTGCCCTGCGGCTCTGTCTGCTGATTTCATGGCGCGTCTTCCCAGGCTCGCGATGACAGCGAGCAACTCGTCGGGTTCCACCGGCTTGGCAAGATGCGTTTGAAATCCAGAGGTCAGCGCGCGGCGTCGATCACTCGCGCCCGCATACGCTGTCAACGCCACTGCGGGTACGCTCGCGGCCGGATCTGGCAGGGCTCTAATAGCTCTAATTAGATCGTAGCCATTCTCCCCGGGCAGGCCGATGTCACTCACAATTACATCTGGCACCGTGCGTTCGACCTCGGATAACGCGGCGGGGGCTGAACCCACGGCTGTTACGTCCGCACCGCATTCCTGCAGGATTGTAACCAGCAATTCGCGCGTGTCCGGATCATCCTCAACCAGAAGGATGTGCACACCGTCGAGGACCGAGGTGTCGACCGTAAAGGTTGCGCCGCCTTTCAACGCCAGCTGCACTTCTTGAGAAAACAGATCAACCCGCGCGGACGAATTTCTGATTGCCTCGGAAATAGCGATCGGGAAATCGACGATGAAGGTCGCGCCGTGCCCTTCGCCCGCACTCTCAGCCCGCACGCTTCCGCCCTGTTGCTGCACCAGGTGATGAACAATCGCCAGACCCAGTCCCAGTCCTCCGTGAACCCTAACGTTCGAGGAGTCGGCCTGTTTGAATCGCTCAAAAATGTGCGGCAAAACACTCGCACTGATGCCGATCCCGGTATCGCTGACACGTAAACGCGCCTGCGAGTCGATGCGTTCGAGCCGCAGACTTATCCGACCGCCTTCCGGCGTAAACTTAACGGCATTGGCGAAGATGTTCGTGACAATCTGCTGTACACGCATGGGGTCGCCGAGAATTGGTCCCGCGGACGCGTCCACTGACATATCGACTTCGATCTGCTTTGCCGTCGCCGCCGGCAGCAGTTCATTGACGACGTTTTCGATTATGGGAGCAAAGGGGATCGGCAGAAACTCCATCTTCAATTTGCCGGTAATGATGCGCGACACATCGAGTAAGTCTTCGATAAGTTTCAGCTGTGCTTCGGCGTTTCGCTCAATTATTTGTACCGCGCGGTGACGGTCGAATTCTTTTAGCTGTCCCGCGCGTAACAAGCGCGACCAGCCGAGGATCGAAGTGAGCGGCGTTCTCAGCTCGTGGGAAAGTATCGCCAGAAATTCGTCCTTAACGCGATTCGCTTCTTCGAGTTCTTCAGCGCGCGACTGCAGCGCTTGATGCATGCGGCGCAGTTGCGTCATGTCGCGTCCTACGCCGTAAGCGAGATTGTCTTCAGGCACAGGAAAATAACTCCAGGCTATCCAACGATAACTGCCGTCCTTACAGAGAAAACGGTTCTCGAGCAGAATTGTGGGTTCGCCCTGACGCAACTTTTCATATTCAGCTTCAGTCGCCGGCCTGTCTTCAGGATGAATGAAGTCAAAGACTGGTAACGACAACAATTCCTGTTCGGTGAAGCCAAGTAACTTCTCAAACGCCGGGTTCACTCGCTCGAAGCGGCCCTCCAAACGGACGATGCACAACATGTCCATCGAAAGCGTGAAGAACCGGTCGCGTTCCGCTTCCAGCCGCTTCGGCTCGGTCATGTCGCGCATCACTTTGGTGAAGCCCAGCAGGCTTCCCGTCTCGTCGCGAATAGAATTTAGAACGCCGCTGGCCCAGAAGCGCGTCTGGTCGCGCCTCAAGTGCCAACGCTCGTCTTCTGCGCGACCCAGCGCAGCCGCAGTAGCAATTTCTCTTTCGGGCTCACCCAGGGCGCGGTCTTCAGGAGTAAAAAAGATAGCGGCGTCTTGCCCCAGGATTTCAGGCTCTGAATAACCAAGAATGCGTTCGGCGCCCCGGTTCCAGTTGACGACACGACCCTGGACATCGGTCACGAAAATCGCATAGTCCCGCACTTCCTCAATCGATTTTCGATAGAGGTCTTCAGTGCGGCGAGAGTTGTTGCGATTATCCTGCCCTTGCATCTAGTCCTCAGCAGGTGGTGACCGTGGCTCCGACGCCTATGATCTCTCTGGTACTGATCGACTAAACGAGGCCCCGGCTTGTACTGTGCGAGTTGGGGTTCAGCAACGAACGTTCCAAACAATCGCTGAAAGAAAATCGCCTTTCGCGGCCCACCGATGGGCCGATCTGAGAATTCTGACGTTTGGATTTCGTTCACCACTTATTTGAAAACCGTGCGAGCGTTTATTGAAAGGTTAACCACCGCCTAATCAAGAACCGGATGCTCCGTCAGGATAAGTCCAGTTACGCAGTCTCAGGATCAGGAAGGGGGCCTGCCCCCGCCTCTTCACCTTCACCTTTACGAAAAACTTCAGTGGTGGACTTAACGGTTGATCAGGAATGGTGGTGGCCGGAGGATTCTGAAAAACCCTCAAGGATGAAACGGCTGGGCGAAGCTATCACAGGAGAAACTAAAGAAGCGGGGGCAGGCCCCCTTCCTGACCCCGAGGTTATCTGGGTTGCTGAGTCTCTTTTGAGGATGAATGACTTTCCAGGTTAAAGGCGGGGTTCAGTCTCCTGATCTTAACAGCGAACCGACGCCAGCCGTTTTCCGTCCCAGTGCCAACTCCGCCGCCGAGTGTGGTTAATACGCCGCCAGCCCGTGGTGCCTAACATTACGGCGAATCGCCGCCCGTCGTACCTTCAGCCGACTTACAACGAGGGATGGCCCTCAACCTGTTACGTGGAGCTGAGGTATATGAAGATCGAGATCAGAAAATTCAAGGCGGCAAATATTTGGTTCGTACTTTTTGCAGTAGTGATTAGTTCCCTGGCGACGGCAGGCGTTCGCGGACAGGAGGCGGCAAAACCATCGGACGACAAAACGCTGGCACCTTATTTCGTAGTTCAAGGCGACCCGGACGTTGACCAGTTACCTTTGAAAGATACCGCCGTTGAGATCGCGGTTTCAGGCGTCATTGCGGACGTCAAGGTCGTGCAAACTTATCGCAACGAGGGCTCGCGCCCGATCAATGCGACCTATGTTTTTCCGGCCTCCACGCGCGCGGCGGTTTACGCGATGCGCATGAAGATCGGCGACCAGATAATTGTCGCGAAGATCAAAGAGCGAGTCGCCGCGAAGCAGGAATTTGAACAGGCGAAAAAAGACGGCAAGAGCGCGTCACTGTTGGAGCAAAACCGGCCGAACGTGTTTTCGATGAGCCTTGCCAACGTGATGCCGCAGGACCAAATTGAAATAGAACTTCGCTATACGGAACTGCTCATACCAACTAACGGCGTTTATGAAGTCGTTTTCCCGACCGTAGTCGGCCCGCGCTATTCGTCGCAGTCAACCGCAACGGCGTCAGATCATGACAAGTGGACAAAGAGTCCCTACCTTCATCAGGGAAACAAACCGACGAGTTCGCTTCACATTTCGGCACGCGTTGCGGCCGGCGTGCCGATTCAGGATCTAACTTGCACTTCACACCAGATCGTTCCTATCTGGCAGAGTGCGAGTGTTGCCACCGTGACGCTGGACGACAGTGACGCGTTTCAGGGAAATCGCGATTTCGTGCTGCGCTATCGCCTGGCGGGAGAGCAAATATCGTCAGGTCTCTTACTGTTCCAGGGCCAGGACGAAAACTTTTTCCTTTACATGGCGCAACCGCCGGCGCGCGTCACCAGCCAAGAGATTCCGGCGCGGGAATACATTTTCGTAGTTGACGTATCTGGGTCAATGAATGGTTTTCCGCTGGATACGTCGAAACGTTTGCTGAAGGATTTAATCGGCCAACTGAAACCGACGGACTTGTTCAATGTCGTCTTGTTCGCCGGAGACGCGAATGTGCTCGCGCCTAAGTCGTTACCAGCCACACCGGAAAACGTTACGACCGCAATCGCTTTACTCGAACAACAACGCGGCGGCGGCGCCACCGAGTTGCTGGGCGCAATGCAACAGGCGATGCAGCTGCCCCGTGAAGCGAATTTTTCGCGCAGCATTGTGCTAGTGACTGACGGCTATGTCTCCGGCGAAGCTGGTGTGTTCGATTACATTCGCGAAAATCTTGACCGGTGCAACGTATTCTCTTTTGGAATCGGGTCCGCAGTAAATCGTTACCTGATCGAGGGCGTGGCGAAGGCAGGCATGGGCGAGCCATTCATAGTCACCGAGGCATCAGAAGCGGCAGCAACAGCGGCGCGCTTTCGCGAGTACATTCAAACACCGTTGCTGACCGACATCCACGTGCAATCGGTCGGCTTCGACACCTATGACGTGATCCCCGCTCACCTTCCCGACTTGCTGGCCCACCGGCCGGTGATCGTCTTCGGCAAATGGCGCGGACCGCTGACGGGACGCATCGAGCTGCGTGGGACGACCGGACTCGGTGCGTATAGTACCGGCGTCGACGTTTCCAGCGTTCAGCCGGAAGAGACCAATCGGGCGCTGCGTTTTCTGTGGGCGCGTTCCCGTATAGCCGAACTTTCCGACTACGGGTCGAGAAGCTTGCAGGCTGAACAAGTCAGCGGCATTACCGCGCTCGGTTTGAAGTACAGCCTGTTGACGCAATACACCTCGTTCATCGCCGTGCGTGAAGTAGTAACCAATCCGCTCGGTGCCGCCAAAGATGTCAATCAACCATTGCCGTTGCCGCTTGGTGTCAGCGACCTCGCCGTCGGTGACGATACCGAAGCCGGAAGCGAACCTGAATTGATTTGGCTCCTGGCGCTGTCTGCCTTGATTGGGTTGGCGATGTTATATCGGGGCCGGCGACGAGCGGTTACCATCGCGAGGTAGCGTTGAGATGGCCAGCCGCTTCCCAACTAGATTGAACTGGACCAGGATCGCGCAGTTGTTCGTTGTCTTAGCGATCGCATATGGACTCAAGGCCTATTACTCGACAGCGAGTCCCGAACAACTGCGCTGGATCCTGGCGCCCACGACGCTGCTCGTCGAACTGATCAGTCGTTCAAACTTCGCCTTCGAAGCGCACGCAGGATATCTCAGCGCCGACCGCACGTTCTTGATTGCAGGTTCTTGCGCTGGGGTAAATTTCCTGATCACTGCCTTCTTAATGCTTTCACTGCGCGAGCTCTGGAGACATTGGTCGACAAATGAAAGGAACAAGTTTGGATGGTTGTTCATTCCGGCCACAGCGGCGGTGGCCTATGCCGCGACCCTCGTCACCAACACGGCGCGCATCTGTATCGCCTTGCAGATGCGCAGGATGTCGCTCGCAGTTGACGGCCTCAGCAGTAATCAACTGCATCGGTTCGAAGGCATCTTTGTTTACTTCGGCTTTCTACTGTTGCTATTTCTTGTTACTGAGAAACTACGGTATCCGAGACGCAGGGCGCAGGAAACTTCAGGCACTGCAAACATGCTTCGTCATTGTGTGTTCCCGCTGCTGATTTACTATCTGACGACGCTTGGCATTCCCTTAGCTAACCTCGTATATCGCCGCGCGAGCGTCGGCAGCGAGTTTTGGGAACACTCCCTTTTCGTGTTGCTGACGCCATTACCGCTCGTGTTATTTCTGGCTGCATACGTCGCACTTACAAAAGGAGCAGGCGACACGGTACTCTTGTTTGAGCATGATTTGACTGCCAGAAACTCGCGGCGTATCGTTGATCTCACAACGAGTTCTAAACTGGCGCGACGGTAACTTCATCCCGACTTCCGTTCCCCCTGCCAGCAAAAACGCGGGGAAAATCTCATGAATACTTCAAAGAAATTGCTGCTGCTGTGCGCGTTGGCCGCGCTTTTCTCCTTGCCAATAATGGCCAGGACGGTGAGGCGTCCCACGGCTCCGCTCACGCGCGCCGAGGTGAAAGAAGCGGAACGTCGTCTATCGGAAATGGGTTACTGGACCGGTCCCGTTGATGGCGTGTTTGATGGAGCGGCGCGTTCGGCAGTCGTCGCATTTCAGAAGTGGGAGGGCCTTGACGTTACCGGCCGACTGACCCGTGCGGACCTCGAAGCGATTCGAAACAGCAGTGCACCGCGCGCGCGCGAAACTGGGTACCCGCATGTCGAGGTCGACGTCGATCGTCAAGTGTTACTGCTGATCGATAGCGATGACAACGTAAAAATTTTGCCGGTCTCAACCGGCAGCGACAAGCGCTATAACGAAAAAGGCATTAAGGACCTGGCCTACACTCCGCGCGGGCGTTTTCGTGTTTACGGCAAAGCGGCGGGCTGGAAGAAGTCGTCGCTCGGTCTCCTGTATTACCCAAACTATTTCAGCGGCGGCATCGCAATTCATGGAAACCCGGCAGTCCCTTCGGAGCCGGCGAGCCACGGTTGCGTTCGCATTCCCATGTTTGCATCACAGCAGGTAAGCAAGTTGATGCCGGTGGGAACTATCGTGCTGGTCTACGACAAACGCTCGTTCGTCTCTGCAAAAGACTGGGCCGCAGCTGACAGCGCCGCGGCAGTCGACGTTAGACGATAAGTTTGCGATAGGGGCAGTGATGCCTGGCTTAGTGAGGTCAGTACCACCACGCGGTAGCGGGTGGGTCTTCAAGTCTTTCATCAAACGTTACTGTCAGCACTGGATTGCCCGCAGCTGACGGGCAGTTGACAGACCCACCCGCTACCGCGTGGTGGTACTGACCTCGTTGCGCCAGGTATGTCATTACCCTCCCAGAGGGAGAGGAAGTCGTCCGCAGAACCGATCAAAACGGATCTGCGTCAAACATTGACTCGACCACGATCTCACCGCGTGCGAGACGCTCCTGATCGTCATCCCATTGGCGCTTCTCTGCGTCGCGGCGTGCCCACTCCACCTCCATTTCTTCACGTCGTTGCATCTCGGCTTCCCATTCCTGAAGGGTTAAGTAAGGAGAAAAGGCGAACGCGTCTTCCATGTGAGAACCGTCAAGATGCCAGAACGTGGGAGACCCCATCTCCGCCTCACGCGCCAACATCTGGCAGCATTCGCAATTCTCGTCAATGATCAGTTCCTGCGAACTCATCGCCTGGGGCAAGCGCTTGCGCTCGTTCTCAATAATGATCGCCGGAATTTTCCCATCGTATTCGTCCGAACGTTCCAGCCAGCCAGACGCGAGGTTTTGAAGAGCGGAGACAGTTAAAGATCCATCCGCCATCACCGGCGGCAACTTATCTGGCGCGACCGACGTGTCCACAGGACGTAGCGTAAGTTCAGCTGAGTTTGAGCTTGCATAGGTTGCGATGCCAAGCAGATAGCGAACGAGGTCGTAATACACAACCCACTCATGTGTGCCGAATCCGCCGAAGCGATAAGCGAAGGAGTCAGTGGACAAACAAGGAGGGCCTTCCCCGAGCATCGACCATTGCAGCGCGCGCGCGTCCAGGTCGCAATCGATGAGGTTTCGTTTTTCCAGCAAGACTTCTCGGGGTGACTTTCCCCGCAGGTCTTCACGCGGCGTCATTAACCACTCCGCATGGATACGCACGATCTCGTTCGCCGTTTCGTCGTCAAAGCGATCGCCGTTCTCGGTCTCGATACATTTTGCCTCATGCACCGCGCACCACGCGTTGACTGACTTTTGGATGAACTCCAGTAACGGAGGTCCATAAAGAACAGCGCGGGAGTCGAGTCGTGGCTGCGATTGCCGCTCGACCCGGCGACGCTCGCTGGTCCAGCGATAAGCTTCGATTGAATTCACAAAGCGCCAATCATCAGGCAAGCGATATGGAATTGAGATGTCGGTCGACTGCTCGCCGTCGTGGTAGTTAACTTCCCCTTCTATTGAGGGCGATGAATAACTTGAGTCGACAGCGACTACGCGCGCCGCGAGATTGATTATCACTATCCCCGCGTCGTAGGCTTCCGCATCAATCTCTGCCTGTGATTGAAAGAGCGCGAAGGCATTGCTACCGCGACTATAGCGAACCAGTGCCGCTGCTAACTCGGCGATTGTTTCTGGTTCAGCTGACAGCGCGGCCACACATCTGTCGGCCTCGGAACCGTGAATGGCGCCACTTAGAATCGTGTTTGCGTCGACGAGATTAAGTTTGACTTCACTCATACGGCGCACTATGTACGCGCGTCTTTCAGGAAGGCAATGGTGACAGCGGATCGGGTGATTTCAGGTTATTGCAAGAGCTTTGGCATGTGCACTGACTGACGTGCGTAGACCGTGATTTCATCAAATCAAGTGGAGGGAAAGTAATTCTTCTCACTATCTTTGCGTTCTAGCCAAGGCTGCTTGGCCTTGGGTTTGATCGCGTCGTTCATGGGATGGCCAACTGTCTGAACTCGCTCCGCTGAATCCGCCCAAGCTCATCTTCGATTAGCGAGCGGGCGGGTTGAATGCGACGAATATCGTTAGTTGAGAGCTCGAGAATTGCAATGCGTCGACCGGTGAGATTCTGCTGGTAGCTGAGATTCTGATCGGAAATAATGAAAAGGTCGAATTCGCCTTCGGCACGCTGGAGCAAATCACCGTTCTTAATCCCACCCCAACCTAAATCTTGAACTGCTGAGCAAGAGTGGGCGCCTAGCAGCTTGTGCATCGGCCACGGCAACCACTCATCAAGCAGAATCTTCATGCGGCCGCGGAGGGAAGCAAGGCTTGCTCAGAGCACTCCAACACTTGACGCGCCAAGTCGCGAGTTACCGAAGGAAAGCACTCCAGGAATTCCTCCAGCGAATAATCGTTTTCAAGGTACTCGAACAAGGTCTTGATGGGCACGCGAGTTCCCTTGAAAACGGGAGTGCCGCCGAGAATCTCCTGGTCAATTGTGATTAGGTCGCCCGTATCCATAACTTGAGTTTAGTCCAGTTGATGCTCCCAGGTAAATCTATTAAAGATCGCTGCCTCGCTAAAACTGCATGCAAATCGATGACTAATAAAGTGAAATTCCAAGCTCAGTTGGAGGACTCAAAAAAGTGTGACGATGGTCCACAAAACATTGACCACATCAATTGGCGAGATTGTTGTTGGGTGGGCGGTCAGTTCGTCCGACCGTTAAGGTGAGAGAAACGCGGGCGAGACGCCCGCGATTCCAGTTTCACATGACCACAGCGTGACAAAAAAACCTTCTCGATCAAATCGCTGAGTGTCCGATAGAATTGGGGGGCAGGATCGAACCGCCGACCTTGGGTTATGAAAGCGCCCTTGGAACTTTGCATTTTGTGACATCGAGTCACACAACTTTAACATTCACTACAACTTGCCGCCGTTACAGAGCAGTTTGAGTTTGCATCGATTGACATGCTTTGACAGTGATTTATCGAGTCACGTGACCATAGCGTGACAAAAAGTCTACAGAATACCTCCACCGTAAAGGTCCGGGAATGCACGTTTTCTCGAAGACACCTGCACATGTCTTAACTCGCGCGTGATGTCTCAGAAGAGTCGTTAAAGAATCTGTTCTGCTTCGTGAACTCGTGGAGAGTTGGATGATACTCGTAGTGAGATAGTGTTTCAATGAACCCACTTGGAGAGGCCGTCGCGTTCTGCAATAGATTTCTGGCCATCAATGTACGAAACAGGGCACAGGATCGCGCTTGGCAATTAATGGAATGTTTGGGATTGAATTCAATATCTGTAAAGCCAGCATATCGGTTCAAGCGAGCCAGCCATTCGCGATGGGGAAAAATTGCAGAGACATAGAGCCAATCGTAGAACGCCGTTTTGGGGGTAAGTGGAAACGAGAACCCTTCAAACTCGAATCCAATTAATTTCCCCGACTCTTGTAGCCGTCGATCGCGCTTAGCCATCCTGGCGTCCGTATAATAAAGATCTTTGTATGGACCGCCCCGTTCGAATACTTTGCTTCCTTGAAGGCGGACTCCAGAGGAATTTCTCCAGCGTCTTTGCTGTGAACCTTGAGCCTGAAAGCACTAAGACGTTGGCCTACTTTTTCATCCGATTTGGTCGAAATCTCCAATAACGGTGAGTAGCCCGCTTGCCCCGCTGCTTCGTGGAGGGCCTTAATATTCTTTTTCTTTTGGCTTGGCGCAAAACCTGAATGCCAAACGATAGAGAAATAGACTTCATTTACCAATTTCGGGCCAACGCTGACAGGAACAAAGAGGGGTTTTTCAGCCATTGGGCAAATTTCTTATGAGTTCTAGCGGAATGAAATCTGGGACGAGTATTTCGCATTTTTCCGCTTCTAGAAGACGCTCTTTGATTTGCGGATCACGCCAATCAGTTCTGGTGTATAGCACTTCGAAGTCGATCATGCCCATCGCTTCCTCGAGCGAGTGAATTGTGACGCCGGCCTTATTCGAGACATCGCCAGTGAACATGACACCTTCTCGTTCTAAGACTTCGGGATGAACATGGAGAAAATATCGAATCAGCTATACGACCTGCTTCACGAGCCCTGAATTCCATCGGGTGAGTATTTCTGAAACATAGGTGTACGAACTGGTCGACGCCCTTGCATGCATCCGCATCGTGACTCCAGTCATTACCACCAGGAACGTAATCTGCACTCCCATCTCATTCAATTTTGTGAGTGAATACAAACCACCCAATTCACAAATTGAGGCGAGATTCCTCCGATCAGTGAAGTGATAGAGCATCGGAATTTTGGCAATCGTCATAACTTCAGTTCGAACTGTTGGAATTTCACAAGCCGGCCCAATCACGTTAAATCGTTGCGAGCCTTTGGACTGTATCAGGGTAACGCTTGACGAGATTTATCAGCAGTGCAGCCTGAGCATTTGGCTTGGCACGCCCCTGTTCCCAGTTTTCCAGTGTCCGTACGTTCGTCCGCAGATAGACTGCAAAGAGGGCACGAGAGATTTTCAGGCTCTTCCGTACGCGAATTAGTTCCTGCGGTGTGACGCTCGGCGCTGGTTTGTACTCGACCGCATGAGTTCGGAGCGTTCGTTTTCCCTGCCGCGCGTCGGCGAGGGCTTCCATCCCTTCGCTCAGCTCAGCGAACAGATCACGCTTAGCGCCACTCTTCGCCTTGGCTCTTACTGATCTCTTCATCGTTTTCTCCTTGCCTCAAGTTCCTTCTTAACCATCTCTTTGAGGGCTTTGCGTTGAAGCGGCGTTAAGTCGGCCATCTCGTCCTTGTCGTAAACCGTGAACAGCCAGAATTGCGATCCAGAATCCCACCAATAGTAGATTACTCGCAGACCTCCGCGTTTGCCCTTGCCACGCCTTTCGTCTGCAAACCGCAGCTTTCGCAACCCGCCGGTGCCAGGAATCGCATCGCCAGCCTCTGGGTTCAACATCAATAAACCCTGAAGCTTTCGGAAAGCGTCGTCCTCAAGATACTCCGCTCGATGGCGTTCGAATGGTGGTAGCTCTACGAAGACAGCCTTCATCACCGAAATAATAGGGAAGTTTACATCTATACGCAATTCGCGTATAGGAGGCCGGTCCAAAACCTCCACCGAAACTTAAGAATTCCCATCGACGTTTAATCAAAACCGGCTAGATGGAGCATAATTAAAGCCTTGGAGCACACGTCAGTGATTGAAGAGAAAGATGAAGGCAAAGATCGAAACAGTCGAGACTGGCAGCGGCAATGTCTTTGCCGATCTCGGTTTCCAAGACGCGGAAGACCGTCTTTTGAAAGCTGAGTTTGCAACGAGGATTGCTCAACTGATCGAACGAAAAGTTGGAGTCAATCTCACACTAGCGAATGTACCAACGAATCCGTCGCGTACTTAAAAAAACTGCTCAGCGCAGTTAGCACATGAAAATTTGTTTCCTTCGCGTCGAGCAGAACCAGCTGATAGGCATCAGTGACGAGGCTATCGATAAACTGACGCCCAGTCGTTACTAAATTATTGAAATCGACGAAACCCTTTTTGGACGCTTCGAGGTTTTCAAACGTTACTTCGGTCCTATCAGATTCGGAACCTGAATACTACTTCAGAGACATTGTCCCCACTATACTTTCAAACGACATTAGCAAAATTAAGAAGTTCCTTCTGTATGCTCGCGCTAATGATTTTTTGCGGCTTCAGAGAGCAATTCCTCTCGCTCAAACTGGTCCCTTCAATATGTCCCTTAGGGCCTTAAACTCAGCGAAACTCCGACTAAATAAGTTGTTGACGAACGCAATGTTGTTGCACAGCACTTTGTAATTACTCAAGGCCGCCGCGCTCTTCCGGTCTGATAAGGCTCGTGCGATTGTTCTCAAGACATCTATTTCATTCGTCGCAATAATTTAGCTGGGACTTTCTGTCACTCCTCGCCGCCAATGGTGGGGCTCCGTCTGAGCGGAACATGTCAAACGTTTCTTACCTGGGTGGTCTTCCACAGTTAGGACACACTGCGTTGGCGTTAGCCCCGGAGATATACAAGTGGCCGCACTTCTCGTTCGAGCAGGCTAGTATCAAGACCGGGAATGTCCGAGGGAATTCGTGTTGATCAAATACGGCTTGGAGATTGTGATCGACGGCCTCACGCACGGAGGACGCTTCCTGTTTGAAGGGATTGTCTGGTGGCTCTCGCAACCACTCGCCACTAGTCCCGCCTGCCATGTGTTCAAGCTTGCCCAAAACAGCACCGCTTGAAATCAGAATTGTGCCGAAGGGATCATCATCTCCCACAAAGATTCCCTTGCTTTCGCCTGTATACTCATCCATCGCCCTTCCGCTACGGGCCGAGGCAATCATCCAAGGGTGATGTCGACCGGACTGGATCGGTTCAGTCACTACAAACCTCGCCAGCGCTATTCGATCAAACCCCATCCTACACAGTTCCAAAGCTTGAGCTCGGCCGTTGTATTTGCCTCCGGCAGCTTTCAGATCGCCTGCCGCATTATAATATGCAGCTTTGACCTCTGCTGCGGTGATGTATGACAAGCTGGGAGGCCACTTAGCCTTTCCCTCTGCGATCATTGTTTGAATGGTCAGACTTATTATTTGAGTCGGATGAGCGGTAGCTGGGAAGAGGGCTTTGAATTTCGTCAAGTACTCTTGGTATTCACTCGGCGATTGGGTTTCCAGACACGCACCAAACACATCGACGTCTCCCAAAAATCTCTTAGGCGGACAATTGAAGCCCTTCAATAGACGTTCATGCGGTATGCGCAGACCAAGCCACACGTAAGGCAGGTCCCATTTGAGTGTAGGCGAGAACCAATGACCCAAGAAACTCAAAGAATCAGCGAAGAATCGCCTAATAGTAAGCGCTTCGCGATTCTGTTCTTGGGCAAAGATATAGTCGTCTAGGTTTACTTCTTCCATTCTAATCGGATTTTTGCACTGCCGTGCCTACACGGCAAGGTTGAGGTACACACTTCCATCATAACCGCTAAAGCGTCAGGACTTTCTGTGCGCGGGATGCGTCGATGGAAACGCTGATTCCAATCTCGTTCTGGAGTAGACGCCGGAGACTCATAGTCAACGCATCAATCGGACATAGATCCGATAATCGGGCATTATGTAATCAAGCAACGCTTCTGCCATCAAATAGCGATGACATGCGCGATGCGGGTCCTACATAATGACGATTATCGTACGCCTCGCGTCTATTACTTTCCCTCCGGATCTCTATACCTCGCGGGTTCCTAATGAGCCTCGCTCGAGACCGAGAACAATGGTCCGCTTGAATCCTACTGATGGAACTAAAGTTTGCGGAAGGTGATAAAGAATCAAACTCGGGAGGGCAGACAAGATAGAACGTGATTTCGAACTTTATCAATCCTCTAAGTCTCGTCTTTCCATTAGCTTTAGAATAAAGCAAATCCTATGGATAGACATGGGCGACCGGGGAAGTTACTCAAGTTCTCTTTGCTCTATTGTGGCTTTATTTTTGTTCTCCGTACGGCAGTCCGATAAAGCGGAGGCCATATGACGGTTAGACCACGCGGAAGGAAGAGAACGCTCTCAAAGCATGTGTCATCGTTCAACATGTGGATGGATCAGGTCTGCCAGGTGCGCGCGATCATGGAAGCAACGGACGCGGTCAAGGACGCGCCGGTGATTCTCGAGCTGCTTGATGAGGCACTCGGTGCGCGTCGAAGAAAGCAGGCTTGGATTTACTATTCCGAAGAGCCGCCCCGTCAGGAACTCAAAGCATTTGCGACAATCGCAAATGCTTGTCGGAATTCCAGCGCTGATGTTCTCAGTCGTGCCCACCATTCCGTCAAACGAACCGTTTCAACTAAAGTGTGTGTATGGCAAAGAACGTCGAACAGGACTCCAAACTGGCGATCATTGCGGCAATCGCCGGTAACATCGCAATCGCCATAACCAAGTTTATTGCGGCGTGGTTGACGGGCAGCTCAGCGATGCTCTCCGAGGGTATTCATTCGCTGGTTGATACTGGAAACGGCGGTCTCATGCTGCTCGGCATACACAAGAGTCAACAAGCCCCGGACTTCGAGCATCCCTTTGGGCATGGCAAGGAACTCTATTTCTGGTCCTTGATCGTAGCGATCGCGATTTTTGCGGTTGGCTGCGGCATGTCTTTTTATGAGGGCGTCAACCACCTGATCCATCCGGAGCCTCTTACCAAGGCGGTTTGGAATTACGTTGTACTGGGCTTTGCCTTTGTATTCGAAGGTACGTCCTGGGTGTTTGGTTGGAAAGTCTTTCGCAACGCTAGAGGTAAGCGAGGGATTTTTGAAGCCATCCACAAAAGCAAAGACCCCTCGACGTTCATGGTCTTCTTTGAAGACTCCGCGGCGTTGTTGGGACTGGTCATCGCCTTTATCGGAATTTTTGTTGGCCAACAAACGCACAGTCCGTATGCGGATGGCGTGGCCTCAATAATGATCGGGCTGGTGCTTGGGTGTGTCTCGTTTTTTCTTGCTTATGAGAGTAAAGGGCTGCTGATTGGTGAAGGGGTCGACGGCGAGACCCTGCGCCGGCTTCGTGGGCTTGTGGAGAAGGATGATGCGGTGGAGCATGTGAGTCGGCTGTTGACTATGCACTTTGGGCCTCATGAGGTATTGCTCACGCTTGAAGTCAAATTTCGTGACGAACTTTCAATGGTGAGTGTGAGAAACGCGATTCGTCGCATTCATAAAAGTGTGCAGGAAGTCTATCCGGATATTACGCGTATTTATTTCGCTTCAGAGTCTATCTCTCAGAACCAGCGGTATGGTCACGGCGCGGATCATGAGTAGAGGGTGATGGCGATGGGTTTCTTCCGCCCGATCGCCGCGGAGCGTCATCACTGTGCTGGATCCGGTCTCAGCCACTTTTGTGAAAAAGGATTCCGGGTTAGGTTTCGACCCGCAAGCGCTCGATCAGCTATTTTTCGTTTTCAATCCCTGCGCTGGGCCTCCACCAAGAGAGTCAGGTCAGCTCTGATATACGAGAGTTACGATATTGCTGGTAGGTGCAATGACAAAGCACTTCCTTTTCCTTTACGGGACTCGAGTCGAAGGATCTCAGCTACACGCCCGCAACGCGCTCGATGATCCAACCAGATGAGATTACCAGCGCCAACGATGCCGCGATGAGCCTCAGGGTGTGATAGCTCTCTCGTTTGCTCAACAGGAGCAGGGGAAAAGCAGCGGCCATGATCGCAACTTGCGTGATTTCGATGCCCACGTTGAACCCAAAGATCGAGAGTGCCTTTTGGAACGGTTCAAGCCGCAACGAATTCAACGCCTGTGAGAACGCGAGTCCATGGACCAAGCCGAATGCCAGCGCGACCGTGGCTTCTCGCTGCGCGAAGATTGGCCGGATCGCGTGCAGCGCGGTCAACAGTATCGAAATGGCGATCGCCACATCGACAAACCTTTCGTTAATCGAGAGGAAACTGTAAGACCCAAACACCAAAGCTACGGAGTGCCCAATCGTGAACGCAATGCTGATCGAGAGAAAACGTCGCAACGAGTAACGATATCCCTGGAACAGCGTCCAGCGCCCGTCGGCGATTGCGAGCGGCGCAACTACGAGGAGTGCCAGGAGGAATAAAACATGATCGGTCCCGGTGACGATATGCTTCATTCCCAGCGCGATCATTGCCGCCAGGCCGCGAAACGAATTTCCCCCTGACGTCGAAACAAGAAACGGCCGCACTTTGCTGTCCGTTATGTCCGCGCGTATTGCGCCGATTGTTACATCTTTGACGATTACGCCTGCATCGAAATCCTGAACGATCTTTACCAACGCAAAATGCGTCGGCACCTGATGGATGACGGCATCGTAGGCGAGCCAGAAGCTGCGCGGATTAAAACCGCTGGTTACCGGGACATGAATATTCAGACTAAGTTCCTGATACCGTCCCACAAACCGATCGTTCGCGGCGGTGAATTGCACATCGTCTATTTCGTAAGGTTGGGGACCGTGGGTCGCGGAGACAAAGCGCATGTGCTTTCTGAAATAAGCTTTGACCGCCTCCCGGTCCTGGACGTTCGCTAAGGCAAGCGAGAGCTCGGGCAGAGGTACACGAATTTCCACGAATATGGTTGTATCCCCGAGGCGGATCGCAATATCGGTATTAGGCATTGGGTGCGCGGCGATCGCTGTCGAGCCCGCGAGCAAAAGCGCTGCGATAACGACGAGTCTCATTTATTACCGCCGTAATCGGTTCGCTTGTCGCGCCAAACACTATGCGGGTGTGTTCCCGGCAGCGAAGCACCGCGCTGCATCGAGAGTTCAATCCATACCGACGGGCCATCTATGCGGACGTAATCATTGACTTGATTGAGGTCGGGAGTTCCGGTAAACGAAACGTAAGTATCGGCAAGTTGGCTCGTATACTGTTGCATTAACATCTGCGCGCCGTCGTCAAAAATATCCCCAACATAGGTCTCGATAGCTTTCACCACAAGCCCCTGTTTCTCTGGCGTAAGGTCGCCGACGCGAATGCCTGACGGACTGGCCGGAAACGTATTGTCTTTCTGCGGGCCGACCAATATATCGGAGAATGATTGGCTGAGTTTAGCTTTTGCTCTCTCCTCGTTACTCAGCGCTTTGAGGAGAGTGGCAAAGGCCTGTTGCTCTGACTGTATCGGATTGTTTTGCCGACCATTCTGATCGAACGAGCCAAAGGGCTCTACACCGCGGAATGAAGGTGTCGCCCCGACAAGTTTTCCATCGCGATATGTATTCGCCAGGGCCAGGTGGTGACCACCGAACTGCAACTCCCATGTGCCCGTTGCCGCCGGAGTTCCCAGGAAGGCGAAGTGGTAGTTCCCGGAGCTAAAGCCATTCTCTTTTGTCTTCGCGTACAGGTAATCGTCAGCGTTTAGTATCTGTTCGATCTCGTCATAGCCTTCACCGGGGGCCGCGGAGGTCGCTTGTTTGAGGATCTGTTTTACGATCGCCAGCTGGTTTCGGTCGAGTTTATCTAAGGTGACTCCCACTCGATTGCGATAGCCCATCGGTGGGAAGTTACTCCACCGCTGTGCGTTCGTGAGCGAGTAATCGAGTTGAACACTTACCAGGGCGTCGCCGGAGAGCGTCTTCTTGAGTTCGCCGGCCAGACACACCAGACGATCGTAGGCTTTCTTGTCCCTGCACAACTCGGCGGCTGCACTGTCATCGACGGCGCCGATATTCACGTCGACCGTGCTATACGAACTTCTGGCAAAGAAGAATCGGTAAACGGCAAAGGCAACTCCGCCAATTACGATCACAGCCACGATCGATGCCAGTATTTTTTTCATGCGCTCCCCTTATTTCGCGTCTCGTAAACAGGACTGCGATAAGGTCCGAAACCGTTATTCCTCAAGATGCGCCTTCGGCTCCAGTAAGCAAGTCGATGCCGCCAGGGTTTACGAAAAATCAACTCGAAACGCCATGGAGAGTGAAGAAGTAAGATCGGCAGACGCTTTTGCTTCTGGTCGGAATCTACTTCTCAATTCACGGCGCCGTGCGAACGCACGCGGAAAAAGTCTTTGGCGTTCAAGATATCAGCCAGATCGCCGACACAAGGACGTTGTCCTTGAGCAGCACACGCGGGCCGGAAAGACGACGCTAAAATGACGACATTTTGTCGCGAGACGTAACCGGACGCAGCCTGACTTTGTCGGCTGAGAGTCTGGTAATTGGTTCATGTGGTTTCGAAAGAGGCCGACCACGCACTAGCCGCGAGAGTGCGCGGACTGGACTTGCCCAGTTTGCACAGAAGCAATTGCCTCTTGCAACGGAATGGGATTCAAGTATTCACGCCAGTGCCTGATACGTCCGTCGGAGACGCGAAACAAGATGAAGTACTTTTGCCGATACTGATATCCGCTTCGGACCACTACACCCTGCCCATCCAATTCAGCAAAGACAAGATCCGGATCCCCGCCCGGATAGATCCGAATGTTATGAAGATCCCAGCCGGTAAACATGCCGCGCTCTTTGCCGAGAAACTTTTCCAGAAATTTAACCACGGTACCTTTTCCTTCAACGCGATCCGGTAAGCCCTGCAAGGCAAATGGCATTTCAAACACAATGTCTTCAGCCAGGACATCGGCCATGCCTTGAACGTCCTGCTTTGCTTCCGCTTCCAGAAATCTGGTGACTATTTCTGTGTTATTCATTCTGTGTTCCCTTCGATCGTTGTTCTAGAGATCATCGGGATTTTCGAGTCCGAAGACTTTTTGCGTCCCCAACATCACAAATAGGGCCCCGTCAGAATTGCTACCCGGGCGAAGCCCTCTCTGTATCGCCCACTGAATCACGCCTGTCAGGATGTTTGCGCTGAAGCCTTTGAACTCCTGGTTGCAGCTTCTTTGATAATGTCCGCGACGGCCTGAGGGTTAGACACGTAAATGGCGTGGCTGCCTCCAACCTCTTTAACCGTTGAACCGGCGCGTTGGGACATAAATTTCTGCGCCGGCGGCGGAATCATCTTGTCTTCAGTAACGACCAGGTACCAACTCGGTTTGTTTTTCCACGCAGCTGTACTCACCGCTCCATTGAGAGCCTCCAATCCCCAGGGCACCTGGGAGTTCGCCATGAACTCAGCTTTTTCGGGAGCTACATCCCCGGCGAATGATTCCGCAAATTTCGCTTTATCAAGCATGAGGAAACCGTCAACAGGCGGAAGGATCGGCGGCACCGGCGCACCGGGCGGAGGATTCGCGATCAGCGTCCCGACCGATTCCCCCGCATCCGGAGCGAAGGCCGTAATGTAAACCAGGGTGTCGACGTTTGGATGACTACCTGCTTCGGTAATGACGACTCCGCCATATGAATGACCTACGAGCACGGCGGGACCATCCTGGGCATCGAGCACTGCTCGCGTCGCAGCAACGTCGCCGGTTAGCGATATGGTTGGGTTCTGAACAACGCTTACGTTATAGCCGTCATTCTTAAGTATTTTGTAGACGTCGTCCCAGCCAGAGCCGTCAACAAACCCGCCATGCACGAGAACAATATTCTTTGTAGCACCGTCTGGATTTTTAGCCATGATTCTTCTCCTTTGCAAAAGTGACTCGACGGAGTAAACCGAACCAACAAACATCCGCCCGCCCGGCAAACTCCCGTGTTTATCGTCTGCTTTCCGATAGAGCCGCCCCGACAACTACGTTAGTCGCCTGACCGACGAGGACCATGTCGGGTTCTGTCTTAATAGTGGTGGCCAGACCCCGACGAAAACCGGATGGTCTGCGACCCTCAGGATGCGAATGGGACTGGGTTAGGCCATTCTTTTGGCCCATATTGTAGTGCTCGTTTGTGCTTCGTCCAAGCCTTCGTAAGAAAGCAGATTGGGAAATAAATGCATCACGATGAAAGCGTTTTCCGAGACCTGGATTCTCGGAAGTTGTTGCGAGTTCACGGATCAAAACTGTTCGAGTTTCGTGCTTAGAACCGCGACACAATTAAGAGGCCCCCACCAATCGCGACTGCGTCTTCGAGCAAAGCGATGACGAAGTCTGGAACCTTGAGAGCGCGCACCAGGCGTTTGCGAACCTCGTAGCCCGCAAACGCGCCGGCGATCGCACCGGCCACACCAGGGACGAGGCCGAGTGCGAACGACTGCGCCCCGGCAACAGCGATAGCCGCTCCAGACAGGCCGCCGAAAACGCCGCGGGCAACGAGTCCGATAAGTCGCGTGCGGTTTGGCGTCGCAGGAAGTTTATCGATGACCAATTCACCGAGAGCAGCCATGGTAAAGACAAGAACAGCGCCAAGCGTCCCGCTTAGGGCGAGTGGCGAGCTGTCTAGATTGAGCCAGTGCCTGTTCGCGGCCCAGGCCACGACGGCCGGCGCGGTCATCGTGCGCAATCCCCCGATGACGCCAATGAGAAACGCCAGCAGCATCACATATGAAGGATCCATGTACTAGTCTTCCTCTGGAATTGATCGCCCATCAACACCCGTATTGTTCCTGAAGAATCAAGCGTCTTCCAAAATCGCTTCAACATCGATGGCAATATCGACTTGGTTTCCGACGACAATCCCGCCGCGATCCATTGTGTCTTGCCAGCTGACGCCAAAGTCCTGACGATTAATGTTCGTGGTAGCTACAAAACCCGCGCGTGTTTTCGGTCCCTTGTTAACCCCATCCTCCCACCAGGGCGTTTCCCACTCTCCCAGGTAGCTCACGTCCAGGCAGACTTGCCGAGTGATTCCGCGAATTGTCAGATCGCCGCTCACGGCATAGTCATGCTCGCCCTTTATCTCTACCTGATTGCCCCTGAAGGTGATCTCGGGATGACGCTCGACATCAAGAAAGTCCGCGCTCCGCAAATGATCATCGCGTTCTTTCACTCCCGTCCAGATTTTTCCCACATCGATCTGCACTTCAACCGACGAGTTGCGCGGGTTCTCCGGATCAAACTCCAGCGAGCCGTGAACATCCTTAAAGTGTCCTCGGACGTAGGTCACCATCATGTGCCGGGCGCGAAACTCAGCCGCAGTATGTCCCGGCTCGAAAGTCCATTTAGCCATCGTTCCCCCTCCCTCGAGACCTCAAGCACGCTGGGCAAATATCCCAGAGAAGTTTTGCCGGTTACCGTAGAAAACAATAAACCACAGGACTGTGACCACCACCGCCGGCACCGCTCCCCTCGGATTAAGGAACACGTGATAACAAATGATGTTCACGATTACCGGGCCGAGCAGCACCAGCGCGAGCGGTACGAACTGGTTCGCTAGCAACAGCGCGCCGCCTGCTATTTCGAGCGCAGCCACAACCCAAAAATAGTGAGAAAGGATCAGCGCACCTACGAACTGTCCAGCCAGTCCCGTCGGCATAGGCCCCATGCTCAAGAAATTCAAAAAGCCATTGAGGCCAAACACAAGAAAGACCAACCCCAGTAAAATGCGTGCAATCAAAGTTAGGATTTTCATTTCGAGTTCCCTTCGCTGGTTTTCAAAAACATCTGCTAACGGAGTCCAGCTCACGGCAGCCTGGTCCGTATATCATAGGACATGGTTTTTTTCCTGTGTGCCGTGGTCTGCCAAATCACGGCGATCAGCTTTCATCGTTAGAGAACAACTTGATATCCCCCTCATCTTCAATCGCTCAAGGGCTAATCGCGCCCATCGCGCCCCTACGGTAATCTTCAAACGCCTGATCGATTTCTGCCTCTGTGTTCATCACGAATGGGCCGTAGCGCGCGATCGGTTCATTCAACGGCACCCCAGCGATTAGCAAAACTTCCAGCGCTGCGTCCGCGTCTATCGGATTCTCGATTCTCACTTCGTCGCCATCCGGAGCGAACATCACCATCTGTCCATCAGCGCCGCGCTCACTCTCTGCTCCAAACAATCCTGCTCCGTCAACGACGTAAGCAAAGGCGTTGTAGTCATGCGGTACTTCTTGATTCACAACGCCGCCCGGCTTAATTCGGTAATGCAGGTAAATGATCGGCGTGCGCGTTTCAATGACGGCGTTCTCGCCCAACGCTTGGCCCGCAATCACGCTCACTGAGACCAGGCCATCGGCTGAGGTTGCTTTAGGGATTTTCGCGCTCGGAATTTCCTGATAGCGCGGATTGCTCATCTTGTCCCCCTGCGGCAGGTTCACCCAGAGTTGAAATCCGTGCATTCGTCCGCCGGTGCGCATGAATTCGGCCGAAGGCATCTCGGCATGAACCACGCCGGCACCTGCGGTCATCCACTGGACGTCACCCGATTTGAGTCGACCCGCATGACCGACAGAATCTTTATGCTCCATCTCACCTGACAACATGTAGGTCACGGTCTCGAATCCGCGATGCGGATGATCGGGCGCGCCCTTTGCTTCGCCCGGTGCAACATTCATCGGTCCCATTTCGTCAAGTAACAGAAATGGATCAAAATCTGAGAATGAGGCCTTGGGAAACGGTCGCCGCACCAGAAAGCCGCCGCCTTCCAGGGTTTCGATACTGTTCACGATTCCAGCAACCCCGCGTTCTCTGTTTGTTTGCTTCTCTTTAGTTCTCAATGCTTCTTTCACCATCGACATAGATTCACCTCTCAACTCCTTGTACTCACAAATCAAGCAGCGTCCGCTTCACTGAGCGCTGCCGCCTGGTAACCAATCTTTTTCAGCAGGCTGATGAGAGTCTTACGCTCCGCTTTTGTCAGGGATGCCGCCGCCAGCCTTTCCATGTCACTGGCGTGCTCCCCATAAATCCGTGTAATCAGCTTCCTGCCTTCCCTCGTTAAGTGAACAATCCTCGCCCGCCGATCTGTGCCGTGCGCGCGCCGCTCGACTAATCCCTTCTTTTCCAAGCGGTCAACGGCCACGGTGATCGAGCCGCTCGTTAAGAGCACCTTCTTACCGATTTCGTTAACCGGAAGCGGTCCTTTGTGCAGCAGGGCTTCGAGCACGGCAAAGTCGCTCCCGCCGATCGCCAGATCAGTGATGCTCCTTTCCGCGTATGCCTCAACCGCCCTGGCCGCCTTCCACAACACGAGGAATACGTGAACGCCGCTTCCCCCGGACAACGACTCAAGTCCAGCCATATATTTACTTCCTCTTTTTGGGACTCTTAATCTCATTGCTTTTTATCTTGACGTCAAGATACTTTGCTTGGAGATACCTGTCAAGCTCCGGCGCAGACTATTGGCTTTTGATGTTAGGTAAGTAGCTGGGCGAGGATCGGGAACGTGAAACTTTGACCCGGGCTGCTATACCATGGAGGAGCCTCCCTTCACCGCGCTCTTAATTCTAAGTGAGCCTCAAAAAGGTCCCAGACTGTTAATTTATCCGAATTGCGGAATTACGCGGCTGGCTATGGATTCTGAAGCGGGCAAGGTTCTGCGGATTCCTAACTGACTATTGCTGGCATCGAAACGCTCTCAGCCATTCCTGACGATCTCTGAGTTGCTAAGTTGGGGCCGGAACCGTAGGTGATAGTGGTGTAGGCGCATAGTCAATGTTGGTCATCACGCGTCCAGCTGCGTCATAACTCAGACTGTGGGCATCGTCAGCATTAGACGCAGGATTACCAGTAACTCGCCCATCGGCGTCGTAGTTCCAACCGCTGCGCCGGTTGTTGGTGTATGTGGTCGTATCGCTTTGCGCTACCTGGCCGATGTAGGTGTATCCATCACTTAGGTGTGTTACGGAAATTAGCGATAGGTCAGTGAATATAGCGTCTTTGGTGCCGGTACAAAACTCTTACGTGCCTGCTCACCTTGAAACGTCACTTCGCCGTTAGTGCCCGTAATGTTGATCTCTTCTATGTATTTCCCGAATGCTGTCCATTGCGGGCTTTAGGTTACTGAACTCGTTGAAACCGTAAAAGTTGCCAACTTGATCGGCGATGTCTTTCTTGGCTTGCGTGTCGGTAACTTCATCGTCAGCTACTATATAAACAACTCCTTCGTCAGCGTTTGAATAGCTGACAAACGTCAAAAGGTGACGATCACGGCGCTTCTCATATTTGGCTTTATCGATCTTCAGCGCAGAAAACTTCATTTCCACTTCGATAGTGACAAAGACATGAAGCACAGTATCCTTCGGCACCAAGCACGTGCAATCAGAGGGCCGGTCGCATCCAGTCTCCGCGTAGTGGATAGAAGCCCGTTCATTTTCAAATTGATAGCGTCCAAGGTTGTTCGGTTTACCGAGTAGTCGTTCGACGTCAGCCCTGGTCGATTTCAGTGGAGTGATACCGCGCCACGACTTTGCCTGCGACGTTGACGTAAATATCAGCAGCAGAGCTGTACTAGCAATTAGTCTTAGCGTCATTAATTCTCACCTATTCGGAAAACACTTCTGGCGCAGTAGGTCACCCCAATATGCTCCCGATCTAGTATCTCCCGGGTTCGCCAACAATTCTTTTCTGGTTTTTTCGTCGACGCCATCCAACGGAAAAGGCACCCTAGCCAAATTTCGATACTCCATTATGTCGTGAACTATGTTGGCAAATTGTACATCGGGGTAGTAAAAGTTGCGCCCTGCATGGTGCATGGTTTCATGAAATGCGCCTTCGGTATCGAAGAACAACAATATATCCGGCTTTCTACTGCGTATATACGACATCAGTCGGTTGAGGGTCTTAAGCACTAGAACAAGAAGCCGCTCAGCAACCTCGTCATACCTTTCCTGCAGCGATTGCTCCTCTGAAGTAGCAGAGCGAGTAAAATCCCTCTGAGCCATGTAACGCAGCAAGTCGTCGGAAACGTCGCGGACAACGGCATCGGCGAACACCCAATGCGCGAGCACATTCATCATGGTCGCGAGGTCTTCTTCCTTATGCCGACTCGCCCACGAAGTCGAGGTGATGTCAAACCAAAGTTTGAGCGAGATATTGTCCCGGTCAACGTTGATTGCATTGCTATCGCCGATTGGAAGCCACCGGGCGAATGTCAACGCTGGGGCACCGACCAGAGGCTCAGTCGGGATAGGGATTTTTAGGTGTACAAAGAGGTCAGCCATTGGATCCACTCTCCGGTTCGAGGAGTGTCACCGCGTCGCGGTCGTCTAAAGTTTCAAAAATGGCTTCAGATATGCCTCGATATGCTCTATCGAACCTTTTATTTCATCGCCGAATGGATCGACGTCCGGATTTGAAATGCTCTTATACAGAATTCGATCGATCTCTTTTTGGGTGTCCTCGTCTACCTGGTAATTCCTTGAAGAGTCTATTTGCCAAAGCCGACGGTACACATTCAAAAACAACGAAGTTATGCATTCACGAAGACGGCCCTGACTCTTGATGATTTCGTCACCCCATGAAACCTCAGCTTCGAGCAATTCGACCTGCAAATCAGATAAAGCCTCATGCAATCTTTTCCATCTGGATTGATAAACTAAGGCCTCAGCTCTGCCACCGTAGTGTTTTTCGTCTGGCTCGGCAGTTATCCCGGCTTCTTTCAAAACCTTCTGGACTTCTCCTATGTAGATTAGAGGCATTCTCAGAGCTTCGATTTCAGCTCGAACTCTATAAACCGATCTCAGCAACCGCCGGGCAAGTTCGTATTCAGTTCTTCCCTTGAGCTGTTTCTTCCAGGCCCGAAGAGCAACAATTGCAGTTACGCTGGCGGTGAAAGTCGCGAGCGCGGTGATTACATCCTTTGCGATTAAAACTTGGCTTTGATATTCATGAAACACGTTTTCAACCTGTATAACGATTTCATTCGTCAGGCAACATTCGCTACGAATTGGACACGATACCTAATGCCCCCATTCATTGATCTTAGTGCGGACTTCAGTTGGGAGTCCGTTGCACGTCTTACCATTCGTGCAGAAGTATTCTGGTTGCCCAAAGCGTTGGCCGATTCCAGAGAACATAACCCTGATAGTTCCGGCTTTATCATTGATATTCACCGCGACGATGGCATTCTCAATCTCACTCTCGGGCGTTCTACTCGATGTAACTCATCCAAGAATCAAATATCCGTCAATCAAATTTGCTGGTATGACCATTCCGAAATCCTTCATAAGCCGTCTCAGGTTCCGACGGCCTAGCTTGAACAAGCGTTTACGGATTTCAGGCAGGTCAAAGAAATTAGTCTTGGGTTTGGTTGTGTAATCAAGAGGATATTCATTGGCCCATTTTTTCAGATAGCTATACCTTGCCTGTGCCGATGTTCCGCTTTTAATAAAAAGCAGAAGGAAGAATAGCAGAGTAATCTCTCTCAGCTTCATGTTGGTTTCTCATAGATCGAAGTACACGCAAGAATTCCGTACGCTTTGCTTTAGGTGAGAACGGTCGATTAGGAAGCCGCTGAGTCTATCTACAGTCGCGCCAGCTGTTCGGAAGCGGGATGTCGTGACGGGCTAGTTGTCGCGTTAGGGCTCAGTACTTTTTGCCCGTTGTTTTGGCCCTGCCGTGGCACGGAACAGCTCATCTTTCGCGCCGCACGGTAAGTAATGTCTGACTACTCTTCAGGTCCTAGCACCTGGAACGATTTGCAGACTGCCGACCTTACCTTCAGAAATCTCATTGAGGAACAACCTGCGAATTTTACACAAGCGTCGCTGATGATGAACAAATCAACGACCTTGATAATGCCAGGGAGGTCGAAAGAGTATCTGGCGGAACTAAAACCTTTTCTACTGGCTAATAGGGTTTCTTCTCTCACTTGGGGGTGTAGTCTCAGGGCAACGAAGGCAATTATCTTTCCGGGCAGGAAACCACTCGATACCTGTGACTACGCCGTCATCGGAAATACTATACGTCACCCCTTCTTCCAGGTTGGTATATGTAAAATGACCTCGTAGCTCCGGATCTTCTACCTTGGTAAACTTCTTTAAATCTATTCCCAAATCGGAGAGCTTTGGCTCTTCTTTAGGCGTGACGATAATACTTATCACCGTGTCCCTAGGGACATTCCATACCTTTGGAACTCCTTTCGCGCAACGCTCGGCAGAATATAAGACAAAGAGATTTTCTGTCTCTGTTTTGTAGTCACATCGGCATTGGCTGAGAGCCGGTCCCAAAAGCCGTTCCACGTCCACACGCGTGGAATGAAGAGGCACAATACCCTTCCATCCGTTGTTTTGTGACGAACCGAAACCTAACAATGACACACACAAGATTATCTCGATGATGTTCACGACTATTCACCTCGAAAGCACCGGACATTTACTGCTAAGAACGTTGCTGAAATAAGTGGAATTCGCCCCTATGAACTCCGAATCACTCTTGTAGTCCGCCCTCACGGGCAGCCCGGGTGTTCCAGTCATTTTAAAGAGCGCTACAGCGGCTTGGCGGTCGTCGTAATAGCGATTCGGCCTTGCGTGGTGGACAAGCTCATGGAGAACGTTAAAAGCATCAAGGAAGTTCACGATACTCGCTGGCACGGGACCGTTGAAATGGCTATTGATATGGATGGCTGCGTCTCCGGTACCTTTAGAATTGATATGCCCCGAGACAGTTGCCGAGACGCGATATTTGTCCGCTTCTCCTCCGCGCACAAAACCACCTTGGCGTTCGACCATGTCGAACAGGTCTAGCACATAGTCAGAAACGAATGGTTTACCTGTTCCAGCGGCGATTTGGTTAATTAATTCCTGCACAAACCTTCCACAGTCGCCGCTCCGAAGCATTCTTTCTAATGCATTGCGTATCCCGGTCGGATCAATTGTCAGTATTTGGGTTTTCTGCGGCACGATCGCTATGGGGTGAATCGTTGGCAGCATGTCGACCCACGACATGTTATAGCCAACTGTAGAGACATCGAAATAATCAGCCTCCGCGGTTATGGTCATGCCTGCAGACCACGCATTGCTCTGGTAGTCAAAAGTCCCGTAAGCATTTGATGCTGTGGAGCGGCCGCTGTTTGCGCTAGTGGCGCGCTCTACGCGAGAATGTGCTCCTACTCGTTTATTAATAATGTTGTAGAGAACCGCAAACTGGTTTCGGCTCACAATCCTGCCGATAACCTCACAGTTGATCGGATTGCCATCCAGGGCGCATCCCGAGCCGCTGAAATTTGCCGCATCGCCATAGGCCGGATAGTTACCGAGATCATCGCCACCACTCGATGACGGATCGACGGGCACTTCATCGCCCATCGGATCGATTTCCAACGTCCGCAGCGGCACATAGCCGTCGCTGACTTCCCACTTGCCGCTACCATCAGGGGCTGCGAGCGTCCACGTCACTGAGGGATTCGTGCCGTGTGTCTGTTTTGCAATCAAATTCCCGTCGGCGTAAACATATCCCGTCGTTTCCTGACCCTGCGCCGTCACATCAGCAATTAGCTGCCCATCTAAAACACTTGAACGCACTTCAAAAGTTACGGTCCCGTTATCGGTCAACTTCAAGCGTTGACCACTTCCGTCATACTCCTGGGTTACGGTGAGCGCCGGCCTATTGGGTCGAGGAGGTGGCTCAGTGGTGGTTACAACTTGGCCAGCCGCATCATACGTATATTGTCTGGCATCGTCATGAGTCACGTTGCCTGAAGCATCGTAGGTCCATGCTGCATTGCGACCGTTGCCGTAATTCGCGGAGAACGTAGGAATATTATTTTCCCAAACTTTGCCCGAGCGCTGGGTCAGATTATTCCAAACGTTGTAAGCGTAATTTTGGCTGAACGGTACTGCACCGGAATTTGGATTAGACTCCCCACGTGCCTCTGCTCCGGTGAGCGCCTGAGTAATGCGCGCTGCCTGGTCATATCGATAAGCGTGGTCCTGATATCCGTTGGTCAACTCAATCGAATACTTGAGCCGCCCATCATCAAAGTACTGGTAGCTTGCCCCGTTTTGCACGGTACCGACTTTGGTGGTCGTGATGTTGTAACCGCTAGTCTGCAGGCGGGCCCCATAAGTGAAGGCTACTGTATTGAGTGAACTGGTCTCCGTTATACGGCCGAAGGAGAAATGTTTCAGCTTTCCCCAGGCTCTGTATGCAATATCGTGCGCGTATTCGTCGACGCCGGCAAAAGTGGACCCGTTGATGTTCGAGATGCGGCCACTCAGATCACGGGCATAGGTTATTCGACCGCCGGATGGATCTGTGATGGAACTCAACTTGCCAGACACGTTGTATTCATAACCGAGGTGATAGTTGCCGTTGCTCGACGTTCCGGCGAGGGCCGTAAACATCCGAGTTTCGTCAGTCATTCGCGAGAGTTGGTCATATGAATAATTGGCCGTCCCCATCCCGTCAGTCATCGAAGTACGGTTGCCTGCGGCATCGTAAACAAACGAAACATTAGGTGTTGCCGCGATACCGGTTGGTGCCGCGTAAGTGATACCCGTAACGAGATGTCGGCCGTTGTTATAGGTCAAAGTTTGTGAAGCGCCGCGCGCGTCGACCACGGACGAGGGTGTGTCGTCAGAGTTGTAATTGTAGGTTGTTGCCGTGTTCGTATCCTGCTCGGGAACATGTTTGGTCTTCAAGCGGCCAAACCCGTCATAAGTCATCGTAGTTTGTTGGCAAGTGCCGGTGGGACAACTGAGATCGTTCGGGTCGCCAGGCGCTGAGCCTTGAAATTCTCGCGTCATGTTCACTTGATCGCGAGCGTTGTAAGTGTTCACCGTCGTGGCGTAGACACTGCCGCCCTGCCAGTTGAGCACTTCCGTTTTTACTTGCCGGCCGAGGACGTCTGAGTAGATTTTTTGTTGCCGTCGTTTCGCTACACCTGCATCAATCGTGCCCTCGTCGGTAAGCGTCACTACTTCACCGCCGGCGCACCCGCAACCGGCGTAGCTCGCTTCTTTCGTGGTGCCATCGGTATTCCTGGTCACCAATGGCCGGCCTTTCCAGTCGTAAGTCTGCTCGGTATAGAGCCAGCCCGCAGCGTCATCCCCGGCGGCTACCCAGGCGTAAGGATTGAGCGGCGCGGTTAGCGAAACTGCTGCCAAACTCGTCTCCGTCGGGTTTGACTGTTTACTCACGCGGCCCATCACGTCGTAAATAATCAACTCCGCACTGAAGCCACCGGCGCTACCGGGATGATTGCCTGCTTTCGCGATCACGCGGCCTGCGCCATCGAATACCTGAAGCGTATAAGCTTCATCCGCAACCGTGTTAACGGTTGAATAAGTCTGCGCGAAGTTTGGCCCATACTCGTAACGCGTGTAGCCGTTGTTCACTGAGTTCGTCACGCGCTGGAGCCGGCCAATCGAGTCGTAGTCAATGGTTTGTACCGGTCCGGCTTGATTGGTGGTGACATTCGGGAGCGGCGTCTGTTTACGTGTGGCCGCGCCGAAATCGAAATTGTAACGGGTGGTGGATGTGAAACCGTCGGGATCAGTGATTGTGGTGGGGTAGGCGAGCGTATTACGCGAATTGTTCAGGTCAGAGAACGAGTCGGTATAACTAATTGTCACGCCGTGGCTCAGCGCGTCCTGGCTGCCAACGACTGCGCCGGCCGTGTTGTAAGTCACTGTCGAGGTGGTGAACTGGGCCAGATTCGTAACGTCGTAGCGCTTGCTGCTCGAGAGATTGCCGCGACCGACGACGAAGCCTGACCCGTAGCTCGTATTATCGTGCTGCACCGGCGCGTCCGTCCCCCCAATCGATCCCGCCGCGTCATAAACAAAACTCGCCTTCGCCATCAGCGTGGTACCGCTCGCGTCGTTGCAGGAACTTTCTCCTTGGCTGCCGTCGCAAAGATATTGCGCGGACGGCAACCCCAGAATACGCCGGGCGGTATAGATAGAACTCATCTGATAATCGACGTGCGAGGTGCGCAACACAGTGACGGCATCGGCTTGGTACTCATAAGTATCTTGCGGGTAGCGAGGCGACGTGCCGTCGGCAAGATTGAAGGTCGCATAAACAATTCGGCTGCGTGCGTGATTGCCCGAGGGGTCGTAGATGTTAGTTTCCGTTACCCGCGGGTTAAGCGGATAAGATTTCGTTTCGTCATCCTGCGTCCAAGTCGTCGCCACCCAACGCTGCTTTACCGCGTTCGCATCGTAAGTTTCGGTGAGCAACGGCAATCCTTTTTGCCAGCTTGACGCATTGCCGAAATAAATTTTTTGCGAAACTTTTTGTGACGTGTCGTCTGCCGCCGTTACCTGTGCCAACATGCCGGTGACCGAGGTTCCGGGAATGGTCGCGCCAGTGGGCTCCGTAAAGCGCGAGATCGCAGCCTGTGCATTGCCACTCACGTCCCGGTTCCAGTTCTCGGCCCAGTCGGCGCGTTCCGTAAACCGTGGGCAATCGCTCTGCGCAGTACTGGCGACGGTAGGTAGATTGTAAGAGCGGTAGTTGAGCAGGTGTCCGTCGAGGGCAAAGCTGCTGATCTTCCAGACTTGTCCCCAGGAAGTGTAAGAAAAATCGAAGCGTGCTTCGTCGGCGAGTTTGACGCTCGCAAGCACGTGCAGCGAGCTATTGTTCTGTGGACCGAGTACGGTGAGCCCGGAAAAATTTGTCTGAATGGTTTGGTCCGAATAAGTGAACCTCGCCCAGTTATGCGTCAAAGGTGCGCCGTTAACGGTCCAGGTTTGCGTGATGCTGCTGAGATCATTCCCGTTATAGTTAAACTTAATGCTTCGGGCGAGCGTGTCGATGACTGTATCGAGCCGTCCGGACGCATCGTAGTTGACCGTAATGTAATTACCGTTGCGATCTTTGATTTGCGTGCATTGGTAGTCCGCGCCCTTCCATTCATATGCCAATTGCGTACCGTCGGTGGCGCGGAGAATCCAGGGACTGGTGGCGGTGTCGAGCAAGAGATGGGAAGAATCCGACGCTTCATACAAGCTCGAAGCGTTGACCTGTCGCAACTCGGTGCGACTGCCATCAGGCGCGATCAGCAGGAATGCATTCTTGCCGACTTCGGTGTTGAAATATACGGACTGAATAACCGGGAAGCCGAGCCGGAAACCGGGACCGGGAAAGCCGCGGTCGTCGTTAAAGGAAATGTAATTGCCGCTCCTGGTCCAGACGAGCGAGTTGTAGCTCAAGGAGAGTCCGAGATCGAGTCCGGCGCGCCCTGGCAAACTTACCAGGGGCATCGTCCAATTGTAATTCCGCGAGAGGGGATCTTCGCCCGAGCCACCCGTGCGGTTCAGCGGATCCAGGCGGGCCAGGTTGAAGTTCACAACATTGACTTGCACCGGAGCGCTGGTGACAGCAACCCCGTAACTGTCAGTAGCCCGCGCTGTCAGCGAGTAACTTCCATCGGCTACATTCGTCCAGGTGTAAGTATAGCCATTCGTCCCATTGGTTCCTTCTCCTAAGTTTGTCTGGCCCTGGAAGAATTCCACTTTGCTGATCGCGCCATTCTGTTCCGAAGCGCTGGCCGTAATGGATATTGTTGCTGAGTTAGTGAAGGTTGCCCCTACTGCTGGGGAAGTAATGTTAACAATCGGCAGGTAGTGATCGTTATCGGCAATTGTGACAGTAGCAGTGGCCGGGGAGCCGAGGGTATAGGCGGCGTTGCTTGAAAGGGTCACTGTGACGGTTTCATTGTTTTCAACTGTCGTGTCGTCAATCGGTGTGATAACTATTGTTCGACTCGCAGCCCCGCTGGGAATTGTTACAGCCGTATCAACCGACGTGTAGTCTGAACCCGCGACGGCAGTACCACCCAAAGCTAAGTTGACGGTTAGCGGATTACTGGTGCCACCGGTGCGGCTGACAGTAAAGACTCCTGTGTTAGTTCCGGGCTCGGAGGCATCCGCATCCGTGGCTACGATACTGACCACGGGCAGGTTTACAGTGATACTCACCGGAGTTGAAGTGACAATAGCGCCGGCATTATCAGTAGCCTTGACCGTAAGCGAATACGAGCCAGCCTGAACGTTGGACCAGTCATATCTGAAACCATCGGTTCCGTTGGTATCCACGCCTAAACTCGTGCCGCCCCTAAAGAATTCAACCTTGCTGACTATGCCATCCGAATCGGCGGCGTTGGCTGTGATCGTGATGGTCGTGTCGTTTGGGAAATTTGCGTTGTTAGCCGGAGTCGTAATCGATACGGTGGGAGGGACGTTCGGCGGATTCACAGTGATGTTCACCGCGTTTGAAGTCGTAGTTGCGCCGCCGTTATCGGTGGCGCGAGCGGTCAATACATAGTTTCCTGCGGGCACATTGGTCCAGTCGTAGCTGTAAGGTGAAGATGGATTAGCGATCTCGCTCAACCTCGTTGAGCCTTGGAAAAACTCCAGTTTGCTGATCGTGCCATCGCTGTCGTTGGTGGTGGCAGTCAAAGTTATGGTAGCGCCCGCCGTGCAAGTGTAGTTGTTCGCAGGAGATGTCAGATTGACAGTCGGTGGTCCGTTAACCGTCTGAACGCTTACATTGGTGGTTAAGGCGCCAAATCGTTCCACGCCCTGCTGCACCATCCGCCACTGAAAACTATGCGAGCCCGTCGCCGGAGCGGTAACCGTGAAGTTGAAAGTTGCGTCGGAACCAGGTAGGACCGTGGTTGTCAGGTTAACGCGATTGAGTCCCCATCTTTGATTGTCCGGCAAGTTTTCCGATGCCAGTTGGTAATCGCCGTCAGGCGTCCACGTGCTTGTGCCCGTGTTTCTCATTGTCACTGAGACGTTGTAGGTCTGGCCGGGAACCATAGTCGTCGCCACTGTTTGTGAAACAAACGATGCATCGTTCTGTTCCGGGACGTTGTCGCTGAAGATCGTGTTTTGCCATTCGCTATTTTGAAACGATGATCCCACGTAATACCCTAATGCGTATGCCGGCACCACATTGGCACTGGTAAACATGAGGCTCCTAACACCAGCTCGGTATCTCACATACCTCAACTTGCCGCAACTTATCTCCAGCCGATAACGATCCCCCGCTACATGCCCGGCAAGGTTCTGGATCGGATAGGTATCGGCTACCTCCTGTCCGTTTTCGTAAATAGCGGCCCAACCACCGGTTCCCACCACCAGCGCACCTCCCGCGCCATCGGATCCTCCCGTGCCGATCGAGTGGTTGTAATAGGAGGCAGTAGACTCAAAGAATCCGTTACCCCACACCAACTGCTGTTTGGGTCCAGCGCTAAAATCCCAGACTCCTGTAGTTGTCTTGCGCACCGAGCCGTTGCCCAGGTCGATGCCGTTCGTGATATACGACCACGTCACGGTCTGTGAGAGTTGAGCGATAACGGTGTTTTGCCATTCCGCATTCTGCGGTGATGCGCCTAGACCAAAATTGAGGGGATAGGCAGGCAAAGGATTTGTACTCGTGTACATGACGCTTCTAACGCCCGAGCGATATCTGACATAACGCAGAGCGCCATCGGCAATCTCAAGTCGGTAACGATCGCCGGCCGCGTGCCCGCTGATATTTCCGATCGGAGACGTATTGGCCACTTCCTGGCCGTTTTCATATATGGCTGCCCAACCACCCGTGCCAACTACCAATGCGCGCGCTGCACCGTCTGAACCGCTAAGGTTGAGGGACTGGTTGTACATCGAGGCCGTTGATTCAAAGTAACCATCCCCGCGCAGCAGTGTCTGCACCGCCGCGGCATAAAAATCCCAAACGCCGGTCGAGGTTTTCTTTACTGAGCCATTGCCAAGATTTACTCCGTTCGTGATCGATGACCAGCTTACTTTGCGAGTTAATTGTGCGAGCACTGTCTTTTGCCATTCAGCATTCTGCGGAGACATTCCCAGACTGAGCGAAATGGGAAAAGCAGGCAGTGCGGCAGTACTCGTAAACATGACTTCCCTGGCGCCGGCGCGATATCGAATATATCGAAGTACCGAGTTAGTGATTTCTATGCGATAGCGGTCGCCCGCAACGTGGGCGGAAATTGCTGGAACCGCCGAGTCACTGGAAGTGGCTGCTACCAACACGTTGTTTTCATAAATACCAACCCAACCGCCACTACCTATCACGATCGCTCGTCCTGATCCGTCGGTGCCGCTCAGGTTGATAGACTGATTGTAGGCTGTCGCGGTCGACTCAAAATATCCGTCACCCGGCAACAGCGTCTGCAATGAACCTGAGTAGAAATCCCACGCTCCACTAGATGTCTTGCGCACCGATCCATTACCTAAATCCGTTCCATTGGTAATTGATGACCAGTTAACGTATTGCTTCACTTGAGCAAGAACGGAGATATTGAATGCTGCCGATGTTGTGGTCTCTCCTGCGTTGTCGGACGCTTTTGCAGTGAGCACGTAATCACCGGCGGGCACATTCGTCCAGTCGTAGGTGTAGGGGTCAGTTGTGTCTTCGCCTAACTTCACCGCGCCCTGGTAGAACTCAACTTTGCTCACAGTGCCGTCACTGTCCATAGCGGTTGCGCTCAAGCTAATAGTCGAACCGGCAATGAAACCAGCGTTGTTCGTTGGTGTCGTAAGGCTGATGGTAGGTGGGCTAAAGGGTGCGGTCGCGTTCGCAGTGTACGCTGGAGTTACGCTATTTAGCAGTGTTCGCTCGTTTACCTTTCCTCTGGCTGACCACGCAGGAATGATCGCTAAGGCCGTTAGGAAAACTAATACCGCTAAGCATGGATACAGTGTGCGCGATCGGAAAAGGCGTGGGAGGAATTGAGTCAACATTAGACAGTCTCCGAAACTTGAACGGGTGAGAATGCCAGGAACCTGACCTCACATGCGGTGCCTTAAGCGAGGTCATTTCTCGACGCTCAGTAGCAGCAGCTGTGAAGATCGGTTGTAGCAAGCAAATTACTACGTCGTAATAATCAAAGCGACTTTTGGTCTTAAGCGAGGTTCCGAAAATACGTAGAGAGTTCCCAGTTAGGAAAGTTCAGCGACCGCTTTACGCGGGCATGAGTCGCACGCAACGAGGAAATCGAGCTACGCGCAAAATCTATTTCCAAAGAACAATGGCTGTCAATGGCGAACCTTATTTTATTAGTGTTCAGCAATCTGTGCCAGAGTTCTTGCATCGCGACAAAGGGGACGCCAAGGTGCTGAGATGGGAGTTCCCGAGCATGTACGACGCGACATTCTCGGCCATAGCTCATCGAGCATAACCGGCGATTACACTCATGCTTCACCCGAGGAAATGGAACGAGCGATGGAAGCAGTGGCCTGTTTTGACGGGTCAATTCTGAAATCCTCGGCAAAATCTCGGCACAATGGCGTACAGCGGCGTTCACTGCAATCAGCCGCTGTTATGTAAGTGATTGAAAACTCAGGAGGAGACTGGTAGCGGGGGGCGGGATCGAACCGCCGACCTTGGGGTTATGAAAGCGCCCCTCGCCTTTCGCATTCTGTGACATCGAGTCACACAACTTTAACATTCATTACAACTTGCCGCCGTTACAGAGCACTTCGAATTTGCACCGATTGACACGCTTTGACAGTGATTTTCATCGAGTCACGTGACGAGAGCGTGACAGAATTCTTGAACATCTCATCATCACCCGCGCCTTTCCTACAGCGACATTTCACAAGAGTTTCCAGCTGGAGAGGACTTCGTTGCGAATCGCAATTTTCATAATCTATGGCACGACACCTTTGAAGAGATCGAACTATGGATTTACAACACGATTTGCAATGTTCCAAATCTCGTCGTGCCGCCGATCGCGAAAGCTTGAGTAAGTCGGAGCATCAAAAACAAGTTTCGATGGATCCAGGGAGACATCTGGGAGCAAGAGGTGCTTTTCGATGTCAATCCCCGCTGTCTTAAGTCTTCCGAAATAACTCGCCGGCAATTCGGCACGTTTGCGCAGATTGTCAGACGCTCCGATAAAACGGAAGTTGCCAATGTCGTTGATTTCCGCGCTTGCTAGACTCAGTTGTTTGCGTAAAGGGCTTTGCGGGTAAATATGATCAATATGAGGTTCATTGCCTTTAAACTTGACGTTGAAAGGGGTCTTCCCCATCTTCTCTACATAGAGCAGATTAAGCAGAATCGAGCGTAATCGGCTTTGGCTTAAATGCGCTCGCTGAAGATCTACGTCAGACTTTCTCCCGCTCCGCACATAGTCTTTTATGTCATTCAACGGAAAGCCTTTGCTGCTCACCTTGCCAACAATTGCATGCAACGAGTTTATTAGTGTGTCAGTACTTCTCGAATACCAGCCAAGCAATTGCGATTTGTAATGATAGGCTCGCATCAAGCGCCTGCTTGACTCATCAGGTTTTGGATTATGGTACAAGTAGTCGAACAACGGTATGAAGCTGTTGTAAGTTCTGATTACTTTGCCTGCGTACAACTGCAGCTCGTTTTCGATAAAATCACGTAACTCCATGAAAGCTGATTCGGCTTTGCTCCAACTCGCCTCAATGTCAGCCAACAGTGCTTCACCTGCCGCCCCCGTGAATTTGTCAGGACTCGCCTCGGCTCCTCTACCATGTGCCACCAGCAGACACTTTAATGGGAAGGTTTTGTCGAATTGCAGATTAGTACCATTTAGAAGCTCGGTCATGTTCTCGATGTTTTCTTCAACATCGGACCAACCCTCCTTCATGACTGCAAACATCAAGTCCGACGCGTCGAGCTTGGTGCCACCAGAGTTTACTCTAACGAAGATATCCAGAATCTTCTTGTAACTAAACTCGTTTGCAACTCCGTCCAGCTCTTGCACCCAAAAGTGCCGTTCTTCTCGCAATAGCGAAATCATCTGGCTGATGTTCCGACGTACTCTCTTTTCTCGGGCGCGTTCTTCGTCTTTTGTTTCAGTTAGCACGGCCTTGATTTGATCGTTAAGCTCGTCCGCTAATTCTTCAGCGTTTCTTTGTTCATGTTTCAATAGGAGATCGGCAATCCTATAGTCGGGTAACACATGAGGACCTGCCGAGAATTTCACTTGGTAGAGCAAATCTCCATTGATTAACTCTTGTCCACTTGTGATGTCTACCGATGCGTCTAGCTTGGTTGAACCGTCTGGGGCCTTTATTCCCCCCTTAAAGAGCGCGTAGAGAGTCTGCAGTCGCTGCTGACCGTCCAAAACGAATATCTTTTCCACGCCCTCCTCACTTTGGGTTGGATCATAAAAGTCACTCAGATCCGCGTCCCAATCCACGGTATCCATGAACTTTCTGACTTTGATTCCATCTTTCGTCCGCCAGAAAAGGAGAGTTTGTATTGGATAGTTGCGCATCAGGCTATCAAATAGCCTAATCATTTGATCCTCTTCCCAGACGAAGGGCCGTTGGATGTGCGGAAGAAATAACTGTTTATTAACTTCTTCGATAATTCGGAATAGTGATCGGGGCTTATAGCTCATCTGTCGAACCTCGAAATATTGGAGCAAATCTTTCTGAACTCAATCACGTGAATTTTCCTCTGGCTTTGTGACGTTATATGGTTGCGAGCCTCTGGACTGTATCCGGGTATCGCTTGACGAGATTGATCAACAATGCCGCTTGCGCATTCGGCTTGGCGCGCCCCTGTTCCCAGTTTTCGAGGGTGCGCACGTTCGTCCGAAGATAAACCGCGAAGAGGGCACGGGAGATCTTCAAGCTCTTCCGCACGCGAATCAGTTCTTGCGGTGTGACGCTCGGCGCTGGCTTGTATTCGACCGCATGAGTTCGGAGCGTTCGCTTCCCCTGGCGCGCATCGGCGAGAGCTTCCATTCCTTCGCTCAATTCGTCGAACAAATCACGCGAAGCACCACGCTTTGCTTTGGCTTTCGTTCTCTTCATCGTTTTCTCCTTGCCTCAAGTTCCTTCTTGATCATCTCTTTGAGCGCTTTGCGTTGAGCCGATGTTAAGTCGGCCATCTCGTCCTTGGCGTAAACTGTGAACAGCCAAAACTGCGAGCCGGTGTCCCACCAATAATAGATTACTCGCAGACCGCCGCGTTTGCCCTTGCCACGCCGTTCATCGGCAAAACGCAACTTGCGCAACCCGCCGGTGCCAGGAATCAAGTCGCCAGCTTCTGGATTCAGCATCAATAAGCTCTGAAGCTTTCGGAAAAGGTCGTCATCAAGATACTCCGCTCGATGGCGTTCGAATGGTGGTAGCTCTACGAAGACAGCCTTCACACCCAAATGATACGGATGTTTATGTCTATACGCAAGTCGCGTACACAGGAGAGGCTAGCGCGTGATGGCATTGAATGAGTTGGAAGTATTTTGTGGTTGCGAAAACTCTTTATCGATATGTCTCAACCTAGCACGTATCAGTAACGTCTCTTGTTCAATGGTTGCCTCAGCTACTGCCAAGCAATACTTAGCAGCATATGTTCTTGCTGCGTCAGAATAGACGTCTAAGCAGCAATACAAAAAATGCCGAAGCCAAAAGAAGACCTCCGACGCAGATTTTTCAGAAGCGTTCGGCACATGCTCCTTTAATGCCTCTAGAACGATGAAGTCCACTAGTGCATCCGCATCGTTATGAACCTGAGATGAAAGGCTCGCGTAAATCTCCCGATACTCAAATTCATGCCCTGATGCTTTGAAACGATCAATAATTTTCCTCGGCCATCCATTCATGCCAAGCGGAATACCATCTTGCTGAAAAACCGCTTCGATAATCTCTTTGCGCCAAGCCAGACTATTGCGAGCGGCTACGGCGGAGTCGAGTCTTGCTTTGTTGTCGTAAGGAATTGTCACAGCTAAGCCTTCATAGCGGTCTATCGACTTTAAGGCCTCCTCAAAGTAATAAGACATATACTGTGAAAGCCGATTGCCAGTATCAGACTCCAAAACATATAGGACGTTGATTGCCGCCTCAAGGCTTGATCGACAAATCACTTCGACGGATGCCCATGCTCCTGTAAATAGCGATATGAATCCTCCCTCTAGCTGCTCGTAAACCCGATCTAACATAGATCGGGTAATTGCCCATGTTGGCTCTTTTTCTTCGAGCAGTTCGTCGACTCTAGTTCTTAAGTTTTCATCGATAGACGACTTAATGTTAATCAGCCAATAGACACCATCCAACTCTTCTATGAAGGTCTCACGTAGATCAACGCTATGTGCCCCCAAAAATTCGGTGATGATTTTTTCTTTAGCATCCATTCTGTTTACCTGCGCCCATCCATCAGAGACTCGGTATCGTCAGATGGTTCCCACTAAGAACCGACTGAAATCAACGCCGTCGCCGCCGGGCCTCACGTCGCTAAACATCTTGGATTTGTCGGTGGATAATTCAAGGCTGATGCACCCTTTTTCGGTCCTAGTAATAAGTCGCCTTTGATTATCTATGAAGTAACTCTTCGGAACATCGAGATAGTGGAGTTTGCCAGACCTGTGATCGTAAAGGAGCAAGCTGATATTGGAACTCCCAGCTTGCGACAGCTTCCCCACGGGAATGTCGAGCCACCACACATCTTTAGAGGAATTAACGTTTGCGAAATGAACGCTGTTAGTTCTGATTCCAGACGCGCCCGGCAGTCGCGCAATTCGAGCAATCGCTTCAGACTTGTTCATAGGAAACCTTAGCTGCTTAACTGTCGCTAACTCGGTTTCACTGCTTATGCCCCAACGACGCTAAGAACTCTCGAACTGATGTGTCTCTCCTCAGTTTCTTGAGTTCTTCTGAATTCAAATCACAAAGAATCTTGTACATTCTATCTCGCTCAGTCCTAAACTTTTGCAATCTATCAAGAAAGTCTTGTTCTGTAGGTAGCTTGCCGTATTTTTCAAACCACCTACGCACGAATAGCAGAATCGGCGGGATTTCACCGCTTTTGATTTCGTTACAACCTCGTGGACCAGCAGCCCTCGGCTGTTTCCCGCAACACGGTAATACAGTGTCCCAAGAATAATCTCCATTTGCTTCGCGATCTAATCCACCGGCGGCCTTTGGTAGTGGACCGCCACAGTATAAACACTCATCAAGAGCAACTATTGCCGCGTATTGTTGAAAATTCAACTCCCACTTGTGCCCGTTGTATTTAGCTTGAGCACTCCCTAAGTTGAATTTTCCGCCCAATGTTCGACTTCGTTTTTTGGCGTGTTCGTTTTCGCACAGTCGGCAGCGACCACGACCATTTCTGACTACGGAAGATGAGGCATTCTCTAATGTAAGTTCTTTCTTACACCGACTGCATTGGCCTTTCATGTTCTATCCTCTTCCTGTCGCCCAGCGGTCGTATTCTACCAGCTCGCCCTCTAGACGATCAGTCGCTGGCGGCAAGAGTGGAGCCTCTTGTGGAACCAGACCGAACGCCTTGCCCACCCCATGCGTTAAGTAGATAATCATTTGTCCTTAAACAGTCGCAGGAATCCATAGGGAGCTTCCTAGCAACTCTCATCGCCTACACCGGAGAGAGTCAATGAAGATCGAGCCTTCCAGCCACCGTTACACTTGCTTGTCAATTCGGAGAAAATGAAGATGAATAGAACCGTTGAAGTCCTTAGAATCGAGATGGAAGGACGCTGGTATGCAGAGGAACTTGGCTCAGCCGCTTGCGCTATCTCAGACCTCTATAATCTTAGGTTTGTTCTCGAACTCATGAGCGAGGACCAACGGGACTGGGAACATTTCTTCGATGAGGCAATGCATTTTCCGCCGTTCCGCCGACAATGGAAGCGTAAGCTTATGCGTCAGCAACTCATGATTGGCCCATTCCTTCCACTCTCTTCAGCGCATTTCGACGTTTCTCAGCTATCAAGATTATGTGAATACCTAGAACCGGATGAAAGGCTCGAAGTTAGGCGATTGAATTACGCGTCGCCAGGCGTTTCGGATCTTGCCGGGATCGGCGTAATCGTTGGTCACGTGAAAGACTTTGTGTTTAAGCTCATCGACCGCCACGATACTCGAAGGCAGCGGGAGCTAAACGATGAACGGACTGCCGTTGAGATTGAGCGCTTGCGCATTGAAAACGCGAGGAGCTTCGTAGCACTTGGGCGGGAGCTTGGTTTTTCGGAAAGTGAGATGAGAAAACTCGCCGCTCACGTTGACGACAAGCAGGAAGTGCTCATCAGGCTCGTAGATCAAAAGAAACTAACTGGAGTCTCACTAGTTGGAGACGGTCAGTCTACTGGGCAGGACGAAACCTAACTAAGGAGAAAGAAATGACTGAGTCTGAAAAGCTCAAGTCGTCAAGCGAAGCGGACGACCTAGCTTTGACCACATCTGGCCCGCTCGTGTTCATTAGCCATGATGGTCGAGATGCAGAGCTTGCAGAGGCGTTCAGCAAGTTACTAAAGAGCGTAAGCGCCGGAATGATAAAGACCTTCCGATCTTCAGACAAGAAGGGTACTGACGGAATCGACTTTGGCGATGAATGGTACAAGCGATTAATGGCAAAGCTTCAATCTACTTCTGACGTTGTTTGTCTCTTCACCGAACGCAGCCTCGATCGACCATGGATTCTCTTCGAAGCAGGTGTCGCAAAGGGAAAACTGAATACGCCAGTGGTTGGTGTTGCGCTTGGGGTTCCATTAAGCCGAATTAGTGCGGGGCCGTTCTATCAGTTTCAAAACATGGATGACAGCGAAGGCGATCTGACCAAATTGGTGAATCAACTCGCACGCCGAGTTCCTGGTCTTGAGCTCGACGTTGACGTGGTGAAAGTTCAAGTGGGCGCGTTCAAAACGGCTGAGGCTGGGATTCTCAAGAGCCTCTCTTCCGGAGATGCCGGTGAAGAGACCGACGATGAAGCCGAAGGAAGTTCTGTTGCGAAACTTGTTGAAGAAATGAAGGCATTACCGTCACGTGTTGCAGAGCGACTTGTGGAATCTGGCGATCCGTTCCGCCGTAGACGAATGCGTCGCTTTCATCCAATGATGTTCGACGAAATCATGCATATCTCAGAGGACCCCGGCGATCCCGTTGCCATTCTTATGGCTGCCAGTATGATCCGCGATGATGTACCGTGGATTTATGAACTAGCGATGGAAGTCTACAGAGCAGTTAAGTCGGGCGACGCATCCGAGATTGAGCGTGAAATGAAACGACTAGAACGGTTCGCCGAGTACACCATGCATGGCCCATTCATGGAGGAGTTTGGCCTCGGTGGAAAAGAGTCGCATATGTTTCTAATGGAATTTCCAAGGATGCTTCAGAGGACGCTGGCGCGGCTGAAAGAAAAGAAGCCTCACTCTCGACGCCGCGCATCTCGCACCGAAACTGGCGAATAATCTTCGGCTCTGAGGCAAGGACCTAAGTAAGTATGGGAATGCCGATCTCGACATATACGGTGCTTCGAGGCCTTACTTCGGGCGATCTAGATTCGTACGAACGCAACACTGCGAGAAAAGCCCTAGCGCCATTTAGGTTATTCGCGTTTATTATTCACGACCGTGAAGCGCATCCTGAATTCGATCGGTTCTTGAGCCACAATTTCGACGAGTTCGACTACATAACTGGCCCTCATTTTCTATTCTTCGCCCTAGTCGATCCGCCGAGAGAATGGCTAAGGCATGCCGCGCATAGGGGCTACTACGAGAAAATTAGTGGGTGGGAAACCAAACAGATGCTGAGGTCCGAACACGCAATTGTCTCAGCCGACAGTGGCCTAACAGCATTCGCGCTGGCGAACACTCTTAATATTCCGAGTGAAATGCTACCTTGCTTGATCATCACGGATAACTTTCAAGCTGATCAGTTCATTTGGGTTAGGACGTGCAAAGAACATATCAGGACGCAACTCCAATCTTTGGGGTACGCATCGTCTCGCTCAAAACGGCCCGTCCGTTTCGAACGGGCAGAACTCGATCTTTGTCATGGTTGGGGCGCTGAATCGCTAACAAACAGCTTGGCTGACGCCCTGACAGATCTATTGAGCTTCATCGTAATGAGAAGAAGTGCGATTCCGTACGAGAGGCACCTAGCACGGGAACACGTCCAGCGGGCTTTGGAAAGGCTGTCACGATCATTGGAGGTTCAAAAGAATGTCGCGGAACCAGACAGCGAAACGTTCGAGCGGTTATGTTTGACGCTCTCAACTTACTTGGCGCAGCTGGCGAACGACTCAAGGGTAACGGACAGAGATTTTGTTAGCGTCCCGCCGAACCTTCTTGAAAACGACTCTTTTCAAATTCTGCGGACTGCTTACAAAGTTCTTGAGGTGCTTCTTACCGATGGCGATCACAGGCTGCTAGGTTCAGGTTGGCGTCACGACTTCACTCCCGCAGTAGTGTGTTTTGCCAAAGTATTTGAGAGAGAAGCCAACTTCTCATTAGTGCACTGGATTCGAAAGGAATTAGGAATCTCCTTGCCAGCGTACTTCAACAAGCCGCAGCCTGGAATTGTAGCAAGGTTAGAAAATACTGACTTCAACGCCAATCGAGGCGGGAGCTGGCTTCCTCCTGGATTGGGAAGATCAGAGTTCGCATGTTTGAAAATGGCAAAAACAAGGCTCCCTGTCGGATGGGACCAGACGAGCTGGGATTTTCTTTCTTTTCATTGGGAGACGATCAGAGAACGTCGTAATGAGGCCGCCCACGTGCGTTTCATCCCAGAAGAACCAGCTTTTCAAGTGAAGGAATCGATTGAAGCATTGGTAAATAACGGCATATTCCATCGCATGTATCGAATGAAAACCGAATATCGCGGCGGAGACGAGTCGCTACAAGACTATTTACCCGAGCAAGGTAATCAAGTTTTGGTACTCGGATTCAATTTTAACGCGGAACTTCGAAAGGCTGAGGACCATTTCGCCAAAGGACATATCGGTGAGTGCCTCAAGGCAATAGGTTCGTTAAGACCATACCTCAGCAATCAAGATGAACAAACAAGCGTGAACCAATTAGAGGATCAAGCTTCCGTCGCGCGGAAAATCAGGCTAACTGAAGTCGCTGAATTTTCGGACTTGCTTGACCGCGTAGACCTATTCCTCAAGGAGCATTGCCCACTTTGCGGCAAAGAATTAGCCGGCGCGACGAGATGTTGGGAGCAATCGTGCGAACCGCTGTGGAATACGGTAAAAAATCTTGGCTTATTTCGCTATCGCGAGGAAGGATTCTTGAACCTACCCGATGCAGCCTTTAAGCAGTTACTCACCTTCTTGAAGGGTTTGAACATTCGTAGTCAATCCTGACAATGCGGACGGTCATCCGATAATCGGGCATTATGTAATCTGGCAGCGCGCCCGCCATCAAAGAGCGGTGTCACGCGCGACTGCCGGTCTTACATAATGACGATTATCGTACGCCTCGCGTCTGACACTTTCCCTCCAGCTCTGACACACACCGCGTTCGTAATGCGCCTCGCTCGTGACCGAGAAACACGCTCCGCTTGAGTGCCACCTGATGGAAATAAAGTTTGCGGGAAGGTGATAAAGAAACAAACTGGGGAGGGCAGACAAGATAGAAGGCGATTTCAAACTTTATCAATCCTCTAAGTCTCGTCTTTTCAGTAGCTTTAGAATAAAGCAAATCATATGAAGAAACTTGGGCAACTGGGGAAGTTACTCAAGTTCTCTTTGCTCTGTAGTTTGTGGCTTTATTTTTGCTCTCTGCGAAGCAGTTCGATAAAGCGGAGGCCATATGACTGTAAGACCACGCGGAAGGAAAAGAACGCTCTCAAAACACGTTTCATCTTTCAATATGTGGATGGATCAGCTCTATCAGGTTCGGGCGATCATGGAGGCGACCGGCGCGGTCAAGGATGCGCCGGTGATTCGCGAGTTGCTTGATGAGGCACTGGGTGCGCGTCGAAGAAAGCAGGCGGGGATTTACGATTCGGAAGAGCCGCCGCGTCAGGAAATCAATGAAACGCTGCACACCCTCCAGACTCTGTTGCTTAAGCTGATAAAGCGCGAAGACCTTGTATTTAGCCGCCAAAGCCTCGGACTGAGACTCTTGAAGGAGGCCGTTATCGAGGCTCGCGCGGCTAGGAAAATTGTGTTTGAAGAGCTGGTCGAAGAGAAATGGATTGCGAAAGGAAAAACCAAGGAGACAATGTCCAACTTCTTCGATTTACAGACGCGGCAAGCCAAAGACTACGTTGACGCAGTCGCAGCGAAGATCAAGCAAGAGCTTGAGGCCGAGCAAAACAGGATAGCCCGGCTGAGTGCGAGTCACATTCCCAATAAGCTCTGAAAGCCCTCCCTCACGGTCGGGCTACTGCCCCGAGGTGTTGGATTTTACATGCACTTTGGGTGTTGTGTTTTACAACAGGGGTGATCGACGCGCTTCGCGAACCCTCCAGATTTAGCGGTCAGGCCTTCCGGTTTTTTCCAATTCATTTCCATAGCATCCTCTCTCCTCGCATTCCTTCCGTGAAGGCGCGTTCTGGCACATTGATTGTCATAGAGCTGAGATGTGATGAGTTTACCGCAGCAATCGAGCCTCCCTTTCGGAAAGGCAACCATGAATTTGAAACAGGCGAAGGAGCTACCGATCTATCTGACGTTGAAGGAAGTGGCTGCCCTGCTCAAGGTAAAGCCCAGGACCATCTACGCCTGGGTGAGCGACAACCGAATTCCATTCGAGCGCAAGGGCAGTCTCCTGCGCTTTCGTCTTGATGCGGTTCTAGGCTGGAACGAACCGACGCGGTAACAACCAAAAGAAAGACTGCTAGATGAAGGTCGCGAATTAGCCGGAGGTGTGTGCGTGTTAGAATCCTCTCGCTCCTGTAACGGCGGCAAACCGGAAAGGAGCAGCCGATGTCAGTAAGGAAAAGAGGAGAACACTGGGTCGTTGACATCAGTGAAAAAGGACGGCACCGAGTCCAACGCGTTCTCAAAGGCGTACGGACGAAGGCGCAAGCACTAAAGGCTGAGGCCAGAATCAGAACTGAGATCTTTGAAAAGAAATTTGGCCTCGTGGAAAGGCTGGAATGCCGCTTCGACAAGTTTGTTGATAACTCATTCCTGCCGACCAAGAAACTGAGAAAGAGTTACGCTTCGATCGACAGCATTTGTAAGCCTCTCAAGAATTTCTTCGGCAAGCATTTCATTTCTGAAATCGACACCGAGATGATTGAGAGATATCGCCAGATGCGTGTCCAGGAAAAGACGAGGCTGGCTCGGAAACGAAGCCCCTTGCGCGTGAATAAAGAGATGCAAGTCCTCTCTTCGATTTTCACGCTTGCCTTGGAAAAGGGGTTGATTGCTTCAAGACCACGAACGACCATGTTTCGGGTCTCTGGCGAACGGGTTCGCTACCTAACGTCAGACGAAGAGACAGCCCTTTTCGAGCAGCTTGACGGTTGCGAATGGCTGAAAGGCATCGTCCTGATCGCATTGCACACTGGAATGCGACGCGGCGAAATCTGCGGGCTTCAATGGTTCGATCTCAATTTCGAGCGTGGATTGATTCACGTTCGGAATACCAAGAACGGCAATGACAGGCTAATACCCATGAATGCCACCGTCAGAGCCTTGCTTGAGAACCAACCGAAAACCAGCAGCTATGTCTTTCCCAGTCCGCGAACGGGCGAGCGATTGGTCGAGATCAAGTACTCATTCGTGCGAGCTATTAAAGACGCGAAGATTACGGATCTACGCTTTCACGACCTCCGCCACACGGCGGCGACCCGCATGGGAGACGCCGGAGCGGACGCGTTTACTCTGGCTGCGATCTTCGGTTGGTCAGACATTCGGATGGCGATGCGTTACACCCACGCGATGGAGGACGCAAAGCGAAGGGCTGTGGAAGCAATCGCCAAGTCTTCAATGACCGAAGCTGAGCCTGAGATTGAAGTAACAAAGCGCCGACAAGTCGGCGCACTCCAAAAGTCACGTGACCACAGCGTGACAAATGAAAAACCTGCTGCTAGTCAGATCGCTGTAAGTGGTTGATAGGATTGGTAGCGGGGGGCGGGATCGAACCGCCGACCTTGGGGTTATGAATCCCACGCTCTAACCATCTGAGCTACCCCGCCATGCGTTGATTATCAACTATTTTGCCGCGACCATCAAAATGCCCGAATCTGCATGACCTCGCCTGCGGCAAATGGCAGATTCCGCTACAGCATTTTGCGGGCACCGATCGAAGCCTCAGGCGGGCAACGGACTTTCAGTTGCGCCTGACGGACGAGGGGCTCTGAAGATCAGGACGCTGTTAGTGAAGAATTAAGAAGAGAAGCAGTTATGCTGGTTCAGCCGACATCTTTTTAGGATGCATAGGCCGCAACAGGTGGTCCAAACGAAAAGTAGCTTAGCAATTCGGAGAAGTTATCAATTTCGACGTCCGGATGTATATCTTGAAACTCTTCTCTTAGACGTTTCTCTTTCGCTACATCATCCGCGGTCCAATGAGTTACCCTGACCAGTTTCTGCCACAAATCCGGATCATGGTTACTACCATACCGAGCCCAGGCGGCATACGTACCAGCCGCTTTAGCCATAGAAATATCGCGCGTCATGCTATCCCCGACGTACAGAGTGTGGTCTACGGGTATGCTGTGGTGTTCACAGATCTCTTTCAGGACCGTCGGATCAGGTTTGTGGTGGTATGGAGAAAGAAGATGTACGAAGTCCGGGTAACGTTCGTGAATCGGTGTATAAGCTTGATCGGGATGTCCTTGTGATCTTGTCGCCGGCGCGTAAAGGCCATCCATTTCATCAACAAGGTTAAGGATTTCCAGGCGGTGAAGACTATTCTCTACGACTGCTTCCGTGTGACCTATGACAAGACAGCCGGCTTTTCTGATAGCCTGCAGCGTGTCTCTTACGCCAGGATAGAGTTGCAGGTTTTGTCTCCGAATATCATTGAACTCAAAGAACGCGGTTTCTAAATGATTCTTCCGCTCAAGCGGTGAGAGTCCCGGAAATCTAGTTAAGACAGCCTGGGTTTCCAACAATGCAAAGGGCTGCTCTGAGTTATGGTAACGTTGGTGGACAGCCTTAAGGTCATCGAGTAATTGTTCCTGGTCAACGCCAAGAATGTCAGATGCAGTCCTTACCATGGCGTAGAACGCCGGGACAAACGCAGTGACCCAGTCGTACAGCGCGTTATCAAGATCCGTGACGAGAAGACTGATCATCTCACTGCGATTTACTTTACTTCTTGCCATTTCCCAAGTGCGATTCGGTTGTGCTCTGATTTCAACTCCAGATCTGCCGTCCACTTACTTACCGGTTCAAAAGTCCCAGCGTTAGCCGCCTTGTACATAGCGACGTTCATTCCCTCAGCCGTAAGGCGAATTAAATTAAAGAAATTTGCTTTGGTGGGCGTATCGGATGAACCCGAACTCCCTACGCCGAGGATCGCGAACGGTCCCAAGTCAAAGCGAGTACTAGCCATTTCCGGAAGCTCGTACACATCTGAACGCCAAAGGAATGCTCTGTGCTTATGACCGTGTAACGCCAGATGTACGCCGTTTCTTGCAGCGAGTCTCAAAATGCGAGGCGCATCGACCGCAATTCCAAACCCGGTTGAATAACCACTGTGGCCCTCGACATCTTCCGTAAAACTTAAATGATGATGAATGGCCAAAAACCGAACTGCCAGCCCCTGGGGAGGATCCGACCACTTCAACTCGTTTGCGACTGATCGATACGTATTTTCGTCGATCCTGCCCATACCTGCTAAAAAATTTCGGCCAGTTGCTAATGAACTAGAGTTTAAACCGCAAATCTCAAGAACCACGCCCGAAGGCAAAACGAACCGCCGGCCCATTGCTAACATCGGATGAGCAGTATGCCGGAAAAATTGATTATAAAACGACCGATAGTTTTGTTTTGCTAAGTCTGGCGCTTCTGTAACAGGGGATGATTCGTTGTATTGATCGTCCTTAGTCCACTGAATGTCGTGATTACCAGGAATAATAATAAATCGATCGGAATCGAGGTCGAGCAATCCAGATAGTTTATTCAAACTCGTGGCGGCGCTGTGGAATTCTTCCTCGGAGCCGGTGAAAGTGAGATCTCCTGTCACTATAACCAGGCCAACTGGCTGGTCGCCGATGGCTCGTTTGATGGCATCGGCCAGAGTTGCTGTCTCTCCCGATTCCCCTTCAAGCCGCCAGACGTGCTGATTTCGATTTTTGGTCGGACTCACGAAGTGCGGGTCTGAAAGATGTAGAATGAGGTCGCTCTTTAGCTCGGTAGCCTGCCGTGAGATTGGTGACCCAATATTACCAGTGCTCAGAATGATTTCCTGATCAAGATCATTGGCCTGGCGTTTCCTCACTATCCAGATCGTGGTGTCCATACCGCGTAGTTCGGCGGCGCTCTTAATTACTTTGCCTCTTAGTCTGGCCAGAACATCAGGAGCATAGCCGTGAAGAGGAGGCACCTCATCAAACGAGTAATTATCGAAGAAACTAAGAGGAGCAGGATTTATTTCCGTTAACCTCATCCATCCCCTGCTGAATGGACTATTGCGATAATACGCCGGTACTAGTTTCCGTTCCGGGACCGCAAGTACTGGCGGAGTCGCGGATTCCTTCGGGATCTCAACCGCATCTACTTTCGCTGCGAACACGTTGCCGCTACCGGAGTCAAATAGGCCGACTGTAAGTTGGTTCCCCTGCTGGGTTTCGTTTTGCAAGCGCAACCACACGTCTGTCCTGGCATCTTCCGAGGGACGTTTCCACCACCCCCACCAACACTTACCATATTGACGGATTATTTCCTGGTGTTCCTTCAGCGTCTCCGCAATGAGATCTCTAAAGCGAAACACGAATCGGATGTCGTCATGTGTTGAGGGGCTGACAGTGTTAAGTGCCTGCGGTGGGGATGTTCGTTGATCCATAATTTGAGTCTGAAGATTGCGAATTAAATCATGGGGTCAGCAGTTTCCATTGCTTCGCGTCTAAAAAGCGAACTGAACTCCTTCTTCAGCACGACTTGTTCGTGCGAAAAAGGTTCCTTTCGGCTGAGACAATAAAAGTCAAAACTTCGTTATGTGCTCGACCATTTCGCTGGAAATCGCATGACCAACTAAACAGTTGTTGCTGCATCTTTCGTGTCTGCACCAGACACAACATAAGTATTCAACTCCTCCAGACTTGTTCTTAAATTCGTCTGGCACTTTCTCAAGCTCAGTAAGATTCGGATCTAACTGCACGATTATGCCGCAGAGCCAACCCAGAGTATCAGCGATTTCCTCCTTCAACTTAGCGCCAACGAGACGGTGGTACACGTCCCAGTTTTCCTGTTTCTCCTGGACTTCCTTCTTCAGGACAATGAGAGCCTCGCCCAGCGCCGCTTCTTTACTCTCTCGAGTGGCCTCGTTTTTGATACTCTTGATAACGCTTTGAACCTTTGTCTCCGCTGTGGCGAAAGCAAATCGGAGGGCATCACCTTCAACTTTAAATTTCATTTCCAATGCCAACTGACTCAATTCCAGTCGTCCAAGTTCAATCGTAGCTTCTCCCACCTCTTCCGAAAGATGCATACCGATCTTCCAGGCATCAGCGTGATAGTAGTTGGCCCGATAGATATCTCGGAAATGGTTGATCATCTGCCGAATGCTAAACGGTTGGATTTTTCTCGTCTTCAATGATTCTCGGCTCTCGTCGGCCTTTTTTCTGAGAGCTTCATAAGGCTCTGGTTCCTCGCGGCGTTTTTCAAGGACCCACGGTCGAACGACGCAATGACAAGGTGCTTCTCCACACTTGGAACACGCAAAAGGGTACTTTGCGATAATCCACCGGGTCGGCCCTTCCTCGAGGTCGTCTGGTAAATAATCGCCGAACGATTTCTCTTTGAAGATCCTGGCGACAAGGTCGGCAGTGCCACCTCGCCCTGGCACGTGTACGTAACGATAGTACCCGATGAACTCCAACAATCTTATCAGGGCTTTTCCAGCTCGGTTGATCGCTTCGCTTTTTCGTTCTCGCCGCAAGTCCTCGCCCAAGATAGTTATGTCATTTGTGATCTGAACCCACGCGAAAAGGGGACTATGATGCAAAGTAACATCCGCATAGAGTTGCGCTAATCTTTCCGCAAGGGCATCGATGTTTGGTTTGTCCAAGGTGAACGGCTCAAGTTTTTTTTCCATAGAAGCACCTAGTTGAGCGGGCGAAATCAGGTCGACCTGGATGGCAGCTGTACCGACATGGCCCAGCTAGTCCGGAAATGAGCTTAGCGGATGCAGCCAGCAGCAGCATTTACGTCAAAAATAGCTTGCACGAAGAGATTGCAAGGATAAGAAGCTTGTGAGATTCGCGTCATTAAGCGCCGCAGAATACGCTTTGTCTTAGCTGATGTCAATTTCTTAGTAATATTGAATTTTCGGCTCATCCAGGAGGTGAAGAGGCTTCAACTTAATAGCGGTCAGTGGTCAGTAATCACCGCTCACGGCCTACTGCTCACTAATCACCGCCCACTGCTCCCTTACGCGCGTGCAAAATCAATGAACCCGCGTTGTACATCTGCAGACAGCAAACGCACTCGAACCTTTTCGCCAACGCGCAAGCCCCGTTCGCCTTTCATCACCCGACCATCGACCGGCGGCGATAGTGCGCGCGCGAACGTACCCTTGTCGCTTACGCCGGTTACAATCGCATTGAACTCGTCGCCCACCTTGTCCTGCAGTAAGACGGCGGCGGCAACCTTTCGCATCTTCCGTTCAACTTTGTGCGCGGCCGAATCGCGTTCGTTCAGGTGCGCCGCAATCCGTTTCAACCCATCCAGCGAATAGGGCGGCGGCTGATTGGCTAACGCCGCCTTCACCAGCCGCTGGGTTACCAGATCGGCAAAGCGGCGATTGGGCGCAGTTGAATGCGTGTAGTCCTGAACCGCCAAACCGAAATGCCCTTCGCCTTGCTCACCGGGAAGCTGCACCGCGTACTCTCCGGGTCCAAGCGACTTAACTATTGCCAAAGACAAATCGGGAAAGTGGATTGGATCACTTTTCTTTTGACTCTCGAGGAAAGCTGCCAGCGCTCGTGAGTCGGGCGCAGCCGGAAGCTTTGTGCCATGTTCGCCGGCAATATCTACGATTCGATCCCAATACTTCGGCGTGCGCACCACCCGTTGCAAAGTCGGACCGCCCTTCCCTTCCAGGAACTGTGCCATCGCCACATTCGCAGCGATCATGAAATTCGCGATCAAGTCGCGCGCGCTATTTTGCTCGACCACTTCCAGCTCAGTAACATTTCCCGCGGCATCAACAATCGGTGAAGATTGAATAGTTCCCAACTCCAGCGCGCCATGTTGTTTTCTCAGTTCACTCAGATCTTTGGCGCTCTCCTCCTGCAAACGAAGCTGTGCTTCAAGTCCTGGTACGCTCGTAACAGGTTCGGGCGCAGGTGGATTATCGCCGTCGAACCATGCGCCGATCACACCGTAAGAAAGCTTCGCGTGACTTCTAACTTGCGCGCGATAGATGTCGATGCTCTTAACAATACCGTCTGAAGCGAGCACAAGTTCGGTAACCACTGCGAGGCGATCCTCGTTGGGATTGAGCGACGTGAGGTCAGTCGAAAGTTCTTCCGGCAGCATGGGGAAAGTCTTTATGCCGGTGTAGACCGATACGCCGTTTTGTTGCGCATGACGATCGATTGCCGAACCTGTGGGAACGCGTGCGTCCACATCGGCAATCGCGATCATCAGGCGGGTGTCGCCACCGGGAAGCGCTTCCGCGACTTCCACCTGATCCAGGTCACGGGACTCCCGGTTGTCGATTGACGACCACAACAACGACCTCAGGTCTCGCACGTCTGCAGTTGCCTCAACCACAGGTCCAGTCTCAAGGGCTTGAACTTCCGCGCGCACGTCTGCGTCAAAGTCGGGATCAAAACCGGCCTCGGCCATCGTGTGTTCAGCGATCGCGCGCAGATCGACAGGATTGGAACGCGCTCTTTGTTTTGTCATACGAGTCGAGAAGTATAACTGAAAGTGAGCGCCGGCTACGATTTTGCGACAACTTTGCACTACCATACGCGGCAGTGAAGATCGCAGTCATCGTCAACAGCCGTTCTGGACCGGGCCATGAGAGTGGCATGGCCGAGCGTCTCGAAAACGCTTTCGCCGCAGCGGGCGCCGACGCTGAAATATCGATGGCCGCTAATGGCGCCGAAGTTTCGCAACTGGCCCAGGCCGCTGCGAAGAGTGATGCAGACGTCGTAGTCGCCGCCGGTGGCGACGGCACCGTAAACTCGATAGCCTCAGCACTTATCGAAACCGAAAAGATCCTCGGCGTACTGCCTTTCGGTACCATGAACCACTTCGCTAAAGATCTTCTGATACCACTCGACTTAGACGACGCGGTCAAGGCGATCGTCGGCGGCAACATCTCACGCGTCGACATCGGCACTGTCAACAATCACGTCTTCATTAACAACTCGAGTCTCGGTCTCTATCCCAGCATCGTGCGCGAACGCGAGAAACGACAGAAGCTGGGTTGGGGCAAGTGGCCTGCATTTGTGTGGGCGGCGTTTGGCGTATTGCGACGCTACCCGTTTCTCGATATTAAAATCGGCGTCGACGGAAGTGAGCAGCGCGGCCGAACGCCATTCATCTTCATCGGTAACAATGAATACGAAATGGAAACGCTGAACATCGGCCATCGCGCGTGCCTCGATAAGGGGCAGCTCAGTCTTTACATAACGAATCGGGTCAGCCGGTTGGATCTTTTCCGCCTGGCGTTCCGTGCATTGTTTGGGGGACTGCGCCAGGAAAAGGACTTCATCGCCATGTGCACAAGCGACGTTCGCATCGACACGAAGCATCGCCGGCTGCGCGTTGCCCTCGACGGCGAAGTTACGGTGTTAACGCCGCCGTTGCATTACCGGACGCGGCCCGGGGCATTGCGTGTGTTGACTCCGCCTGCGACCGCTGACGCCGAGTAATAGGTATTAAAGGAGGCAGGCAGGATGCCTGCGCTCCCAGCACGCGGGGCGTTGCGTGTGTTGACTCCGCCTGCGACCGCTGACGCCGAGTAATCAGTATTAAAGGAGGCAGGCAGGATGCCTGCGCTCCCAGCACGCGGCCCGGGGGCATAATCTTAGTTATGCGTTCAATCGTCCATCTCTCTGATATTCATTTTGGCAGGCTCAACCACCACGTAGTGGAGCCGCTCATCGAGAAGATTGAGACTTTGGCGCCCGATCTCGTCGCCGTGTCGGGGGATCTAACGCAGCGTGCTCGTTCGCACCAGTTCAAGGAGGCGCGCGCCTTCCTCGATCGCCTGCCGCAGCCACAAATTGTCGTGCCGGGCAATCACGATGTACCGCTGCACAATCCGTTGACTCGATTTTTTCAACCGTTAACTAAATACCGAAAATTTATTACAGACGACCTGCGACCGGTTCACCTCGACGACGAAATCGCCGTGGTCGGCCTAAACACCGCGCGCTCGCTGACAATCAAGGGCGGACGCATCAACGAACATCAGGTCGCCTGGATGCGCGAGAAGTTATGTGACCTCGACGCGCATGTAATTCGCATCGTCGTGACGCATCATCCCTTTGATCTACCCGAAGGTCACGACGAAAGTGATCTGGTGGGCCGGGCGCGCATGGCGATGGCAGCCCTGGCAAGCTGCGGCGCTGACCTGTTTCTCGCAGGGCACCTGCACGTGAGTCACACAACGCATACCGCAACTCGCTACCGGATCAAAGGGCATTCTGCTTTGGTGGTGCAGGCGGGTACGGCGACATCTTCGCGTGGGCGCGGTGAGGAAAATTCTTTCAACCTAATCCGCATCGACAGACCTAAAATCGAAATCGATCGCTACACCTGGAATCAGCGGGAGACGTTTGAAGTTTCGCTAACTGAACGTTTTCAACTCACGCCGGATGGATGGGTACGGGCAACGTGAGCAGCCGAGCAGTCCGCCTTAGAGCTCTTCCGGGGCCACAGATGGCGCTCGGCCTGATCGTTTTTGCGATCATGACTTATGGCTTGTGGGAAATTTCAGAAGGGATCACCGGCCGCGAACCGCCCACCTTTGCCGATTCGGAAATCAGCGCCTGGCTACACACTCATGCCAGACAGCCAATCACTACGGCGATGTTTGTGGTGACTACGTTTGGATCCACTCAATGGGTTAGCTGGCTGGCTGCCGCCTTCATCACCTATTTCATCGTGCGTCGCCGTTTCTACTGGATGCTGGCTTTTGCCTCATCGATATTCGGAGGCATGTTGCTGAACAAGCTTTTGAAGTATTTTTTTCACCGCACTCGTCCCTTTTTCCAGGATCCTTTGTTGTCTCTCACCAGCTATAGTTTTCCGAGTGGTCACACGATGATGGCCACGGTGTTGTACGGAGTGATTGCGACCTATCTACTTTCCCGAACAAACGATTTGCGCCAACGACTCTTAATTATTTTGGCCGCGGCAACTTTGATTCTGTTAATCGCGTTCAGCCGCGTCTACCTTGGCGCGCATTATCTGACTGACGTGCTCGGCGCGATGGCCGAGGGTCTGGCCTGGCTGTCACTGTGTCTTACCACAACATTTTCGATCTGGCGTTACCGCCGCGCATCGTTCATGTAGGTATTTTTTTTTGGAGTGCGGTGATCTGTCACCGCTTTCGCTTCGCGGCGGCTCGACACCGCGCTGCCTAAAAACAAACCGCTCCGACAGGTCGGAGCGAAAACAAAGCGGTGACAGGTCACCGCACTCCAAAGGAAAACGCGGACTGAAGTCGAACCTCAGCCCGCGTCTTTCAGTGAAACCGGCCCTTCAGTTAGAACTCATACCGAAGCGCAAACTGCATCACGCGTCCCGCTTTCGTCTCATTAAGAGGTGTTTGCGTTGACGTGAAGCGTCCAAAGTCCGGGCTCGCCGTTTGTTTGAAGACGAACGGATCCTGCGGCAAGCTCAGATCTGCGATGGTGCTGGCATCGAAGAACTGCGTATTGGTTACGTTAAAAACTTCCCAACGAAACTGGACCGTATGGCCTTCCCATGGCAGGTTGAATGTTTTGTAGAGACCGGCGTCGAGCGTGAAATAACCGGGTCCGCGCAACACGTTGCGGTCGCCACCTTCACCCGGACGGGCATCGCGGAAGCTCTGTAACGCCGCAGTCGGATCGCTGAACAGATTCGGATCGCCATTCGCATCGCCCGGCGTTGCTTGAAGTGGTCGCACGCGAACGCTGTTTGACTGCGCGTTCCAATTCGTCGCCCAGCGATCCGCTGAGAACGGTCCGCCGACTACCGGCAATCCAGTGTTGAAGCGGAAAATCCCAGTCATGCTCCAACCACCTAAGATTCCCTGTGCCACACCGTGCATGTCGCCAAACAGCATCTTGCCGCGGCCAATTGGCAGGCCGATGATCCAGTTGGCATTGACTATGTGACGCGCGTCGAAATCAGACGACGCGTAGTTCCCGTTTGGATCGAGTGCGTTCAGGATGAAACCGGCGGAGCTGTAGGCAGTGGCCGTTTGCAGACCTGAAGCGTTGTCGAGCGAATGGGAGTAGGTGTAGTTGATGTCAAACTGAACATCGTTACGCATGCGATGCCGCAGGCTGAATTGCAACGCGTTGTAGTTTGACTCTGCGATGGTAGAGAACACTGACAAGGCAGCATACTGCGGCTGGTAGAAAATGTTATTCACGATGGACACCGGGCGATCGTCCCACAGCAACTGTCCGAAGGTGTAATCCGTCGAGTTGCGACCACCTACCACCGGCAATGCGAAACGCCGGTAGGCTGCCTGCGTCGCAGTCAGCGTATAAGGCGTGCCCGTCAGGAGATTCGTGTAATTGCCGGCCAGACCGGGGAACAGATTCTCGAAGAACGGAATCTTCGGCAGCGATTGGATGGGAACGGCAGCGTACCGAGCATCCACAAGCTTGTTCGCAGCCTGATACCAGGTGGTGTTCGACGCCGGATCGCGGATGTTGTTGAGCTGCATGATGTCGCGCGATGCGAGCAGCTTGCGCGCAAATCGCCCGACGTAGCTGGTCTCAATAGCGAAGCCCTTGCCCAGCTCGCGCCCAAACGAGAAGTTCACGCTGTGATTGAAAGGCGTAGTCAGCGAATCGTCAAGCGACTGTTCGATGCGCTGGTCTTCGTCTGACGGCCTCGTCAATGGGAACGTGATGTTGCCCGGAATGCTGACTCCGCTTGCAACTAAAAATGGGCGGACCTGCGGATTTGGGCCGGCGAACAAAGGGCCTAGTCGATCGCTAACGTTGTAGGTATTGGCGGAAACGCCGGTAGTGGAAACGAAGCCCAGGGAATTGTTGAGATCGAAGGTGACTGCGAGTTGGCTGCCGATTCGATCGTAGGTCATGCGATAACCGCCGCGCAGAACGCCGGTGCCGTTGCGACCGATGAACCGGTTAAAGAGGTTATCTTTTTGCGGTGACCAGGCAAAAGAGACTGACGGCGCAAAGTTGTTCCAGTCCTGTTTGTAGAATCCGGGACGATTATTCGCCTTGCCTGCCAGGTCGAGCGTGATGGGATCGTTGAAAGGAATACCGCGGTCTGCCGATTCCACGCGCTGTCGGAAATAATCCGCGAGGCTGCGGGTGGGCTTAACCTGAAAACCGTTCTTTTCGTAAACCGGCGTGGACGTAGACCAACGCAGGCCGTAATTCAGCGTGAAGTTTGGCCACATGCGCCAGCTATCCTGCCAGTAAGCTTCGTATTCTTCGGTGGCAAAGGAACGCACGGTCGGCGTGCCCACGGGTTGCAGCTTGCCGCTTTGATCGTAAACGAGACCCGCGCCGTATTGAGAGAAGCGACCGATAATCGCGGTCAGTGCATCTCGCAAATCGGTTTCAGAACCCGAAGCGACATCCGGAAATACCGAATCGCTGCAGTTCACGTTGTCGAAGATGACCGCGTCGCCCGAGCAGTCGTAATACGACGGGTTGGTAATAGCGTTGTCGAACGAGGCCGCGTCGGAGGTACGGTTATTCGTGATCAAGCGAACGTTGCCGCCCATTTGCATCGTGTGCGTTCCCTTAATCCAGGAGAAGTCGTCCACGAAGTTGTGCACCGGCGTCGTGCGCGAGAGCGTGCCTTTGAAACCGAGCGGCCGAAAGATGAAGCGGAACGAGTAGAAATTGCTGCCGCCTGAATCGCCCTGATCGGTGAAAGCTGCGCGCGTGTAGCCGTAGGTAAAGCGGTTCACCTTTGTATTCGAAAGCGTCCACGAGTGACCGGCAGCAATGCCGTATGGGTGGTTCCACAAGGTCAGGGCCGGAGTATCGGGGAAACATTGAATGGTATCTCCGGTGCCGCAGTCGGGCGCACCATAAACCGAATGCGTCACATGATCGTGCTGGTAGTTTCCACGGATGAACAACGTCTGGTGATCGTTAAGGTTGACGTCGAAGCGCGTGATGAAGGTGTTGAGCCGCGCCGGCGTGCTGGCATTGAACCGGAAGCCACTGGTGTTAAGACCATCGCCAATGCCCGGATCATTCGCGTGATATTTCGTGGCCGCGGAAGACAGTGCGGCTAGCGCGGCCGGGTTGATTCCCGGTGTCACGCCGTTTGCGGCCGTGTACAGGCTGTTGATCTGCGCGATGTTCAAACAGCGAACGCCCGAGGGTGTGCCGGCCGGACAGGTCGGATCGCTGGCGCCGCTGTCCGTGCGATAGCGGACGATTCCCTGGCCCAACGTTGGCAGTGGCACCTCGCGCAATACGGACGTGGCCGTGGCCTCGCGGAAACCTTCGTACGTGCCGAAGAAGAAGATTTTGTCTTTCTTGAGCGCGCCGCCCACTGAGCCGCCGAAGATGTTTCTCAACAACTGGGGGCGAGGAACGCCGGCGCGGTTGTTGAAGAAGTCGTTGGCAGTGGTCGCCGTGTTGCGATGGAAATAGAAAAGTGAACCGTGGTAGTCGTTCGAACCTGACTTGGTTACCAATGAGACTTGCGCGCCCGAAGAACGTCCGGCATCGGCGTTTGCATTCGTCGTGGTAACGCGAAATTCCTGCAACGAGTCCGGCGTCGAGCGCAAAACGCTCGCAAACGCTTCATCGGTAACGACGTCGAGACCGCGCTGTTGTTCGTTTACATCAACGCCGTCAAGCGTAACGTTGGCCTGATCGGCGCGGCCGCCATTAACGTAGCCACTGCGAGTGACGCCCGGTTGCAGAGACAGGAGACCAACCACGTTGCGCGCGTTTAGGGGCAGCTGTTGGATGCGCCGGTTTTCAAACGCTTCGCCGATGGTGGCGTCTGACGTGTTGAGCGGGGCTTCGCCGGCGGTCGTTACGTTTACTGTTTCTGAAACTGCACCGACCTCCAGTGCAACATCGGCATCGATGGTGGTATCGACGAGAGCATTAACGGAAGCAACGGCGGTCTTCTTGAAACCGGAAGCTTCAACGTCAAGCTTGTAAGTGTCGGGTGGAACAGCAGTGAAGACGTAGGTTCCATCCTGGGTTGTTGTTTGAGTTCGGGTAAAATTCTTGTCGACATTCGAGAGCGTGACGGTTGCTCCCGCTACTACATTTCCCTGCTGGTCCTTAACTGTACCTCTCACGGTCGACCTTCCGGACTGACCGTAAGAAACGCTACTCAAAAACAAAATCACCGATAACGCGAAAAAACTCGAGCGCAAGGTTTTTCTCATAGGGCCTCCGATGACTGTGACTGCGGTGAGCGAGCAAGGTCGGGGGAAAGGAATTTCTGCCGTCTACAACATAACTGAGAATGCTCTCGGTCAATTGCTTAGCTCCAGCGGAAATTTGAAAGAAAGGCGTCAGAAAATTTCACGCATTTATCATTCCATCTGCAGCCGGATACCTTGCCCATGAGAAGTCGGAGCAAATCTGTTTTCTGTGAGCGTCTGCGATGAAGCGACGTGAGAATTTTCGTCCAAAATTCCAGCCAAGTCCAGATTTTTGAACGGAGTCGAATTTGGCGTGCGGCTTGACGCCGCTTTGTTATGGGTTGGACCGCACGATTGTTCCTAACAAGCACCCGTCAGAGAGATCGAAACCCTTCAAGAAGCAGAAGCTCGAGGTCAGGAAGGGGGCCTGCCTCCGCTGCTTGACATGATCAAGCCACCAGCCGGGGCAGGCCCCCTTCCTGACCCTGAGATTGCTTGTGTAAAGCGGCGTCAAGCCGCCGCACTCCAAAATCACCGCGATGCTTGCGGCGTCACGTAACGAACCGCTCCCAACCGTGCCAACGCTTCCAGTTTGTCGATCGGCATGCGTCCGATTACAAGTTTCGAACTCCTCGAGTCAAACAGGATTTCGAAGCCAAGCTCCTTGAGTTGGGCCAACGACTCAGCCGATTTTTCATATAGGAAGATTTGCACGTCTGCCTTGTCATCGCGGACAAACTTTGCTTCGCCAGGCGCCGCAGCCGTGTGTTGTTTTAAGCGATCGACGATAGCGAGGATTGACGGTTCCAACTTGGAGGTCAAATCCTGTCGCCGTTTCTCTTCCGGCGACACGGTGTTGCCCAATCCATCCGCAAGGTCGATGGAGACGTTGTTCGAAGGTGAGGCGCCGACGGTTCCTGCGCCACTACCTGCCCCACTACCTGCACCGATACCGCCACCGGCGCCGCCGCCGCCCATATTTGTGCCATGCCCTTTCGCGCGGGCAACGCGGCGTCCCGATTTGGTTACAACGGTCGAAACCTGACTAAGCGAAAAATTCGACAAATTGTTGGCCGATGAATAAGTAGTGAACAGTCCGGTCGGCCCACCCGCCGACGGGTTTTGTATCTGCTCGGGATTCACTCCCTCTGGAACTTCAACCGGGACGTCAATACGCCGCGGCTGACCGTTATCAGTAACAATCATTTCTTCAACGGCCACGAACGACGTGTATTGCGTCATCAGCCGATACTCGAGACCGAGGTTGATAATGGTTTCCTTCAGTTCCGGCTTCTGCGCATGATTCTGCGCCCCTTCGTAATCCTGGCTCATCAGATCTTCAACTCGCGCGCGCGCCCATAGCGGCGCAAGCACTTCATTCCGGGTTTCGGATTCCGGAAGGTTGACTGCAATCTCGCGCACGAACGGTTGACCGCCGAGTTTCCCTCGCAAACGAATGACGCCTTGACCGCTGGCTGTATAGCGTCCGGTCACAACCACCGGCTTTGCGCCAAACAAATCGGGAATTCGTTGCGGGTAAAGGTCAGCCACCGGCAGGCCGTTCCAATCAATCGAAATGTCGGTTAGCAATGGGTTCCGCACCCGCTCATAAAAACGTCGAGCAGCTGCTGAGCCGTCGTCGGTAAGCGCGACATACTCCACTTCGCCGCGGCCGTAATCCGACATGCGGTCCAACAAGAATCGATTTACTGAGCTGCCGATGCCGAACGCGAAGACGCGGGCGTTTGGATGTTTGTTAACCTCGGCAATGATTTGCATATCGTTGCCGACGTAACCATCGGTCATGAAGCAGACGACCCGCACATGCTTTTGCGAGTCGGTGCCTTCGAGCGCAGCCTTGATTGCCGTCATCATCTCTGTGCCACCGTAACCGCTGGTTTGTGACAGGAAAGCCTGCGCTTTTCTGAGGTTCGCACGGGTAGCGGCAACTGGAGCAGGAAATAAAATCCGCGTGTCACCCGCAAAGGTGATCAAGTTGAAAGTGTCCTCGGGGTTCAGTCCGGCCAGCGCAAGGTTCATCGTCTCCCTGGCTTTCTCGATCGGAAAGCCCTGCATGGAACCGGAAGTGTCGAGGACGAAAACGAGCTCTCTCGGTGTTACATCGATAACCGGAATACGATCCGGCGGCTGCAGGATCAAGGAAAAATATCCGCCCTTGTCAGAGCGATGGGCCAGGACCGCGTCCTGAATGTTTTTGCCGGCTACATCGTAAGTAAGAATGAAGTCCTTGTTTGGAATCGTCGCCTTGTCTTTGAGACGTATGTGCGCGGTGTGGGCGTCCAGCCGCTCCAGTTCGACTTCGTGAGACTTGCCTTTAATCGCGTCGATCGGGAGACCGGCGTCGAGCGTAATGTCGATTGAGATATCGTGACCGGCGCGCGTACCGGCCGAGGCCATCGCCGGCGAAATACGCGCTGCATCTGCAACCTGATTAGGGCCGGCGCCGGGTATGTAACGTGGGCCGACGACCATCGGAAAAGAAAACTCGTACGAACCATCTTCATACTTCAACCTGTCCACATAGCTGATCGTAATCTTTACTTTTTCGCCGGGCAGGATGTTGGCGACGGATTGCGTGAAGATGTTGGGCCGTTCCTGATTGAGCAAGCTCGCCACTTGCCCACCAGCTTTCGCGGCGTCATAAACGGCCTGGGCTTCTTCGCGACGGAGTATTTTTCCGCGCACAGTTCGCTCGCCGACTAGCATCGTCATGTCATCCACCGCCGCGTTTGCCGGCAGTGGGAACGTATAGACCGCTTCGATCTTCTCCTTGAATGGATTCTCAAATTCCTGCGTCACGTTGACGCGCGATTCAAAGCCGCTGATTTCCGCGCGCACGTCAGTGTGCCGGAGCGGGCATACCGCCTTTAGTTTGCCTTCCGCATCAACGACTACCAGCGCACCGGAGGTGTCGCGGTTCGCTTCGTCCGATTGCGCAGACGCAGCGGTTATCGATAGCAGTGTGTTTATTGAAAAGAGAGTGAGTACGAAAGCGAGGCTGAACAACAGGGCAAGCGATCTGGGAAACGATCGACGAGACATGGCAGTGCTCCTTAGGTAAGCTTCATTGTGAACGCGCTGGGTGAGACTTCAGTGCCAAAAAGATTAGCGATAGCAACACATTGATGCGAGACGTCACCCTTGAGGTGGCCTCGCGCTTTTTATTTTTGAACTTCGTTGAGGGGAGTCTGATCGTTATTACCAGCAGGCGCGCAAAAGTTACGCAGCGAAAACGAAAGCTTTAGCAACACTTAATCAGGTATTGGTTCAGTCTGGAATGTTCATCGACGATTAGAAGCCTCAAGATAGGCGTGACTTTCAAAAAAATGTCCGACAAACTTCAGTTTGTCGCTGCGACACGACAAGCTAAAGCTTATCGGACATCAAACAAACTAACCTCAGGTGGCGTCCACAGTGAACTCACTCACTGGGACCGCGGGCGTCCCGCCCGCAATGTTGAATGCTGCTCATCCACCGCAAACTAACAGTTTGCGTTACAGCAGGTGATCTTTTGAACGTCGCGTTTGACAGTGCAGAAGCGCTACGTTAATTTAACGACTTACAAAACCTCCAGCCGCTCGCAATGCACCTGTCCCGTTCGTCTAGTGGCCTAGGACACCGCCCTTTCACGGCGGCGACACGGGTTCGACTCCCGTACGGGACGCCAATCTTCAGCCTATTAATAGATCAAAGACAAGTTGCGCTTCGCAACCACGGGGAACACAATCGCCTAAAAAATAACGCAACCCTGAAAGGGTTGCGGGCAAACGAGTCGCAACCCTTTCAGGGTTGCGAAGAAATTTTTATGTACGACGATGACCCAGGGTTTCAAAGCAAACCCTGGGCTCGAATTGGCCAACGCCTTCAGCGTTATGCGCGCCGTAAAGGGATTCGCCTTCGCAGCCTGCCGCCGCCGAAAAAACTTCGGATTATCCGTGAACAATCGACTCACACTAATTCATCAGGACACAGAAAATCGACACTGATGAGATTGAAAGGTGTTTGGAGAAGTTAAGGTGGGCCACTGGCCTGCACAGGTCCAGAGTTAAGGAGAATCATGAAAAATGTTGTGTTGAATAACGGCGTGGAGATGCCCACCCCCGGGTTTCGGTGTCATTCAAATCAAGGTGAAACGCCGCCGCCGAACAAGTGAGGAGTTGTGGTCATAAATAGGTGAAGTTGAAAACGAGTAAATTATTTTTGGCGGCAATAATGCTTGCCACCTGCCCGTTAGCTTTTTCTCAGGGTGGGCCGCCGATGATCACGGACGATACGGGCACAGTCGAAAAGCATCATTTCGAGATCAATACCGCGTTCACTATGGAATTTGGCGCCGATGGTCGTCTCTGGGCCACACCCCTGATCGACTTCAACTACGGCACCTCAAGAAATACTCAACTCAAGATCGAGCTGCCATACTTTATTCTCCACAACAACGGTCAGCCCGGGGTCCACAGTTTTGGAAATACAAATATTGGCGTGCGTTGGCGATTTCGCGATGGCGATGAAAAAGGACGGTTGGCAATCTCGCTATATCCTCAGGTCGAGTTCAATACGCCCGGCTCGGCCGCTCGAAGATCGGGCATTGTCGATCGTGGATCAGAATTCTTGATGCCTCTGCAATGGGAAATGCACTGGGGCAAAACCGGCGTGAATGGCGATGTGGGCTACAGATTCAAACGCGGCGACGATGAAGTAATATATGGCATCCTGGTCGGACGCGAGTTTAAGCGTTTTGACCTGCTGGCGGAGGTCCACGGCAGCGGCGCGCGTCGACATCTTAACGACAGCGAAGTAGTCTTCAATTTCGGCACACGCATACCACTCAACAAGCACTCTACCTGGATAATGTCGGCCGGCAGAAGCATCCAGCCTGGCAAGAATCCGACATTTCTTGGTTATGCCGGAGTGCAGTGGACCTTTTAAGAGGATCAATATGATTGACGAAAAAGAACCTGCGTCGTGGGTGGCCAAAGTTCCAGAGGTGACAGTTGTCTTTTGGATCATCAAGATCCTCTGTACGACGATTGGCGAAACAGGCGGCGATGCTTTCACGATGTCTTTCCTCGGGGAAACGACGAGCGAGGCGAACCCCAACGGCTACTTAATCGGCACCGCTGTTTTCGCCGTCATCTTCTTCGTTGCCGTAGCCCTGCAGATAAAGGCCCGCAAGTTTCACCCGTTTCTTTACTGGTTTACGATCATCGCCACCACGACGGTCGGTACGACCTTCGCTGACTATCTGACGCGCTCGAACGGTCTCGGTTACACGGTCGGCTCGGCGCTGCTGCTCGCCTGCGTTATCGCGTCTCTGATAGTTTGGAAACTTTCAACCGGAACCATCGATATCGCGAGTGTTCGGTCGGCGAAAACGGAGATGTTTTACTGGGTGACTATCATGTTTTCGCAAACACTTGGAACTGCTCTCGGCGATTGGTTCGCGGATACAGCGGATCTGGGATATCTGGGCGCGGCCGGTGTGTTTGGAGCCGGTCTCTTAGTGCTCGCCTTGCTTTATTACTTTACGCGCGTTTCCCGACCGATACTTTTTTGGATCGCTTTTATCTTGACGCGTCCACTTGGCGCCGTCGTCGGTGACTTCCTTGATAAGCCGCACGCCCAAGGCGGGCTGGCGTTGAGCCGTTACGTCGCAACCGCGATACTGCTTGTCCTTATAATTGGAGCGATACTATTTTTTCCGCAGCGACCGGCAGAAGAAGCGCATTAATGGCGCGATAGCGCGCGCCGGCTGATGGTAAGGCGCAGTGATGACAAAACGGTCTAAGCAGGCTTAGGTA